>Ga0209092_10000405_pt1 | contig 41997 bp, 34 predicted proteins | sample FraStrMetagenome_FD_187446 | JGI IMG/M metagenome (GOLD analysis project Ga0209092, IMG submission 187446) | Marine eukaryotic phytoplankton communities from Arctic Ocean - Fram Strait ARC3M Metagenome (SPAdes) (version 2) | ecosystem: Environmental > Aquatic > Marine > Oceanic | place: Fram...
CCAGCACAAATACTGGGGGTTGAAGTGCCAGAATTAAAGCTGTATGTGCACCGTGATGCGGACTGGGTTTTGGAGAAGAAGGGAAGCGACTGGGTCTTTATAACCCCTACAAGTTTCTCGGTAATCGGTTGGTATCACAGCCCTTTAGAGGGTAGCCATAGGGACTAACCCTTCGGTGGGAAATACACCAGAGTGCTGAGGCGATTGGGGTCGAGAATTTCGTTGGCCACTTCAAGTACATCGTCGGCGCTGACCGAGTCGATGGCGTGAAAGGCCTCCTCCAATGGTCGGACACGGTCGTAGAGCATGATGCTCTTGCCCATGGTCGACATCCAACCTGAGCCGCTGTCTGCGCCGAGTCCAATCTGACCAATGAGTTGCTGCTTGGCCTGCTTGAGGGTGACCACGCCCAATCGCTTCTCGCGTGCATCTCGCAATTCCTTGAGCACGAGGCGTTCGGCTCGGGCGTAGGTCTTGACGTCGGTCCCGAAATACACGGTGAATTCACCTGTGTCGGCGTAAGGGAAGTAGCTGCTTTCGATGTTGTAACAGATCCCGTAACGCTCGCGGATGTTGAGGCTCAGGCGCGCGTTCATGCCTGGCCCACCAAGGTGGTTGGACAGCAGCATGAGCGCTGTGCGCTTTGGGTCACCCATTCCGTATCCTGGAGCTCCGATCACGGCGTGTACCTGGTGGACAGCATTCTCTCCTTCGATGCGCTGGGGTGTGTAGCCTTCTGGTGCGATTCGCTGGAGTTGCGACGACGCGGTCTCCCGTGCAGAAAGGTACTTCTCGGTTAGCCGCTTGACCTTTTTGGCGGGCATCGGGCCCACGGAGCTAAAGACCAGTCGGTCGTTTCTGTATTGGCGCTCGATAAAGCGCAACACATCTTTTCGCCCAAAGCCACCGACCGACTTCTCGTCGCCGAGGATGTTGGCGCCGAGCGCATGGTCGGAGAAGAGGACGGACTGGAATTCGTCGAAAATGGCCTCTCCGGGGTTGTCCCGCCAAGCGTGGATTTCATCGATGATGACATCGCGTTCCTTGGCAATTTCCTTGTCGGGAAACGTGGAATTGAATGCTATATCAGCAATCAACTCCACCGATCGTTCCAGGTGCTCCGACAAAAAGGAAGCTGTGATCCACGTCTCTTCCTTGGAGGTGTAAGCGTTGAGCTCGGCACCGACGCTGTCGAGACGGTTTAGGATATGGAAGGTGCGCCGCTTTGCCGTCCCCTTGAAAAGCGAGTGCTCGATGAAGTGCGCCAGCCCGTTTTCACCTTTTAGCTCATCTCGTGAACCCGCCTCAATCAGCAGACCGCAGTGACCCACGTTGCGGCCGTCCTCGAGGTGGACGCAACGCAGCCCATTGGGCAATGTCCAGGTGTGAAAAGTTGACGGGTCAGGGGACATGGCCCGCGAAGGTACGCCTCGCGGATGCCCGCGGCATTCGTTCGGTGTTGAAGGGGTTGTGAATGATCCAGATTCGCAGCCGAATGGCCCATGCGAAAAAGGAAAGGGGGCCGAAGCCCCCTTTCCATATCAGATGTTGTTCAGTGTTTACTGGTCGCAGACGAGACTAAAGTTCCCGAGCAGCAAGAGTAAATCCTGCATGGCTGTCTGTCCACTTCCGTCGATGTCGGTGGGACAAGGGTTCACTTCAGCTAGGATACAGGACCCGTCATCTTCAGTGGCTGCAGGGTCATAGTTCTCCGCTTCTTCATAGGTGCAGCCCGGAACCGCAGGAGCCACGGCAGTGCCTTGACCAATGCAGAGGTTGTCGATCCAGAACTCTTGACCACCAATCTCAAGCTTGTCAACGTCCCCTTGGAGCACAAGGCGTCCATTGAACCCGGTGACCAACGGCCCAGCAGAAGTCAGGGTGATGATGGGGTTGCCAATCACCTGCACCTGAACACCACCCATGTTGATGGGGGCAGCCGTCAGTTGACCATAGCCATTCAAAGAACTAAAGGGCACACCGTTCACTTCGAGGAACTCGAAACCGCCGAGATCTAGAATGTCCAGGCAGACCGAATCGGTTGTGATGGAATCCAAATCGAAAGTGACCGTGGCATTGTTGGTGTGCATCACATGCCCAGTGCCAAAGGATGCCCATGGCGAGGCAGCGATGAGGTTCATGTTGTAGTTGGTGCCATACAGCCCGCTTTGCAAGGCGTCGATGTACAGATCTACACCACTTTCATTGAACATCCAGTCTCCCAAAGCCAAGGGGAAGACCGGGCCTGAGGCTGGATTGCCCCAAGAGCTGCCCATGGCCTGGCTTTCAAAATCAACCAACGCGTCGCAAGAGCTGGGACAGGAACCCGCAAAATTGACAATGACCTCCGTGGTGTCGTTGTATCCGAATTCGCATGAACCGTCATCGTCGGTCGCGGTTGGGTCGTAATTGTCGGCCGTGCCATTGGTGCATCCCGGCACTTCGTCTTCGTCGCAAGTGCCGTCTTGATCGCTATCGGCAGTGCAGTTGACGCCATCGGCCGACACGCAGACATTGTCCACATAGAATTGCTGTCCGCCGACTGCGAAGGAATGCACGTTTCCGGTCAGGATGACCTCTCCGTGATCGTATCCGGCTGCGGAGACCCGGGCAATGAACACATCGACTCCACCCAGCGAGAAGGTGCTGCCCGAGAGGGCGCCAAACTCGTCGATCATGAAGCTGCCATTGACCATCAGGTTCTCCATTCCAGCACCATCGAAGTAGTCAAAGGTGACGCGAGAGACGTTCACCAAGCCTGTCAAGTCGTAGTCGGCATTGACATTCGACAGGAGCAGGACTTGGTTGTCTCCGATGCCAGGAACCGCAAAGTCGACAAACGCGTTGCCCATCGAAGGCCCGCTGCCCAGCCCGTCGTCGTAGCCGGCGAAGCTCAGGTCGATGTGATCCTCGGTATAGGTCAGAGCGGTATTGACCGCGCCAAAGCTCATGTATTCATGCGTGAAGCTGAAGTCGCAAGAGTCGGCGCTGCAATCCACAATCAGTGGGTGGCAGTAGGTATCGCTGCAGTTGGGCAACAGCGTACTCGTGACCGTTCTGCACAGCGTGTGTACGCCTTCTGAAAGTCCCATGGAAAAGGCATGAGGGTCTCCAGTTGGAGCATAAGGCAATCCATCCAAAGTCCACATTTCCACAGTCCCAATTTGAGGGGCCGACAGCACTGTGAATACGCCGCAAGGGGTCTCGAGCACTGCGAAGGTGGCATCCACATCGCAAGGCAGTTCAATGCCGCCGCCGGGACAGCCGGGAACGGTGAATCCGGGGATTTCGACAACAACAGTGGTCTCGATGTCCCAGAAGACCAAGGAGAAGGTCAGGTCTTCGGCAATCTCCACATTGGGTAAGGGGATGATGGAAGAAATCAGCCCGTAGTTGGTCGCCATGCTGATGAGGGGCCCTCCGGAGTCTCCATCGCCTGCGAAGCAGTAGCCTGTGCAAAAGCCGTTGGTGGCCGTGCCGTTGTCCCCCGCGACACAGTAGCCCGTGCAATAGGTCTGGACCAAAACCACCTCTCCCGTTAGGGAATTGATGATGTGCAAGGACAGGGAGTCAATGGCAGGGAATCCAGGCTGCAATTGCAAGGCCATCGCCGTTTGGCATTGATTTGTGTCGGTATCGAAAGAGAGCGTCAAGCCATTCAATAGGCCTTCTTCACCTTCTGATTCTACCACCTCAGCCAGTGATGGTGGTGGTGGCGGCGAAGAGATGCAGAGGTCGTCGAGCCAGAGTTCTTGACCGCCAATGGAGAATTTGTCGACGTCTCCAATCAGGGTGATGGTGCCTTCATAGGCATATCCTCCCACCATCGCGCCGGTGACCTGCACTTGCACGCCACCCACATTGATGCCGTTAAAGATGGTCAGTCCACCATAGCCGTTGGGTCCGGTTAAAGGAGGGGTGCCATTGATCCAGAGGTTCTCGAAACCGCCTTCATCGCGGAAAGCGATGCAGACCGTATCGGTCATGGGCACCACCGACTCGATGTCGAACTGGGCAGTGATGTTGTTGGTCCATAGGGACATCCCAGAACCCCAGCCGCCGTAGTGAGCATCCACGGCCATGTAGTTGTAGTAAGCGGCAGAAAAGTCGTGAAGGGGCTCCAAATGAATGGGAACGCCATCGCTGATCACGGCAAGGCCACCGACCGCCACGGAGATGTTGGCGCCTTCGGCAAGGTCGCCATAGCGGTCTCCTGCTGTGAGCAAGTCGAATCCAGTAAAGACATCACACGTGGCGGTGCATGCGCCCGTTGGGGGGATGGGGGTCACCGTCCCGTCATGCTTCACACAGATGTGGTCCACGTAGAATTGCTGACCGCCAATCTCGAGCTTCTGTACGTTTCCAGTGAGCACGACGGTTCCAGTTTGGTATCCCGGGTAAGCCGATGTCGTCACCGTCATGGACACGCCGGGTGCCACGGTTGAGGGCATGGTTTCGAGCTCTCCCACGAGCAAGGTGTGGCCGTTGATCTTCAAGTTTTCGTCGCCTGCCCCGTCGAAGAAGACAAAGCTGACTTCGTTCACATTGGGAAAGGCGGACATGTCGTAGACCGCATTGATGTTGCTGGTGGTCAGGACTTGGCCTGATCCTGCCGTGGGCAGCGCCGGGCCAACCGAGGCCGAACCGTAAGTGGCACCGAAGCCATCAAAGAACATGTCGAACCCAAGTTGGATGTTGTCCTCGGACAAGACATAAGTGCCTGGGGTGCTGGAAGGAAGTGGGCCAGACAACAGGAGGTCGTGGGTGAACACGGCGTTGCATGTGGTGTCGACGGCCATGGTGGGCGTCGGAGCGATGACGATGCCGGGAATGAAGATGCCCACCGTGATGATGCCGGGCAAGACCGTTCCAGAGGGGAAATTCACCAGGGTTGCGCCATTCAGGCTGAGTTGTATGCTGGAGTTGTCTATGACGCCATAACAATCGAGTTCCCAAGAGAAAGTGTAGTGACCAGGAGCCAAGTCCACGCTGCCGGTGCTCGATAAGGGGCCGCTTGATCCTTCAGGGCCGTCGGGCATGATGCCGGTGACAACGACATTTCCGCTGGCATCGGTGATGCTCCATGGACCGGAACCGTCTCCGTACCCATCGTAGTAATCAATCACAAGCTCTTCTGTGGAGGCGCCGGTTGCATTGGGTGAGAGAACCGCGTCGGACAAGAGGGCATTGCCCACGAATTCAAAGGGCGTCCATTCACTCATGGGGAAGTCGTCTTCCTCCTCAAAAAGCGAAGCCGTATTGAAAACCTCAAGGGTCGCTTGGGTGAGGTAATTGAAGTGGTTGGGGCAAGCCTGACCCGTTGTCGAAATGGGGATATAGGTGTCGTCCTCAAGTGTGAATCCGGCAGATCCCAGCAAGCCGTTGTCGTAGAATTCGCCCATGGCTCCATCACCGATTTGCACACTGCAGCCATTCTCAGGAGAGAGGAAACTGGTGCCTCCCGGTCCAGCGGTTCCACTGAGGTTCCATGTATTCCACCCCACACCAGCCAACACAGGGTCGAGTGCGATGAGGTTGGCAAAGTCCAGTGTTGCGCCAATCGGGTCGGTTTCGCTAGAGTAGGTGTCGCCGGGGATGTAGGTGTCGCCGGGGATGTAAGTGTCGCCGGGGATGTAGGCAGCCGAAACTTGAACTTGTGGAAGCCCGGCAACCAAGATGGCGTTGGGGCCGGCATCTATGGCCTCTTGGGCACATTCACTGGGGTCGTCGGCACTGCAGTATTGCACAGGGTGGACCAGCTGGGTTTCGAGCAAATTGTTGCAGGCGACTTGATAGCTGCCTTGCATGCTGCCCAGAGGAAAGGAGCTTGCAGATTCTGAGAAGTCTTGTCCATTGAGGAAGCCCGAGAGGAAGGCGGTGGCATCGTCTCCTCCGGGGTACTGGGAGCCAAAGACCATGACTTGGGTCATGGAGGTGATGGAGTCTGGAAGTGCGTCGGCTTGGAGCGAACATGCAGAAGCGTTCACGGCAAGGCGCGGCAGTATGGCTTCGGCCAATTCGAAGGGGAGGGTTTCGATGGACAGGCAGGTTTCGCTGTCGCAAACTTCATAGCAAGGATCTCCGCCGAGGGCCAATTCGCCCTCTTCATAGATTTTCAAGCAGGCATTTCGGAACAAGGTGAATCCCGAAAAACACTTGATGATGGACACGGGACTGTCCAGGTTGAGTGGCATGGTGGTGCCGTCGCTAAAGCACACCTCAGCGTCGTACTCAGATTCATTGAGGTTGAACAGGGCCATGTCAAAAGTGATGGCCGCGCGGGTGCCGGTCATGCCGCCCCAGCATCCCTGACCGCAGTAAAGCCACATGTCGAGGCCAATGGGGGAATCCAGCAAGAATTCAAAGGGAAGGCAAGCGGTGTTTGTGGCCCCATCGGGGCAGGTGACGGTCGCGCAGAGCTCGCCAGAATAGGCCCCATTCGCATAGGCGTCTGAGGTGTTCTCCACAGCGTCGTTGAATGTGTAAGACCACTGACCGTTGGCGGAGGGAACGGCGTCACCATTCAGTGTCCAGACAATGCTGGCGTCTGCAACAGGCGTGACCGCTCCAAAAAGGGTGTATTCAATGCTGCAAATGTCCGTTGTCAATTGAGTCAGAGCGGCTGTAAGGTCGTTTTCTGGGGTACAATCGTCGTCGGGGCAGTCGGGTGTGAGCGTGATGATCTGAGCGTACTCTACACCTTGGCAAATCAGGGCCACTTTAATCTGGGTGGCCACTCCGCTTGGGTAGAGATCGTCGTAACTCGGGTTGCCCGATCCGTCCGATCCGTCGGCTGTCCCGGACTGTTCCAACACGCCGTCAAGTCCCCGGTCGAAGTAGAGTTCGAGCTGGGACATGGGCGTGGACCCCAAGTTGGAAGCTGTTAAGATGTAGTGGTTACAAGTGTCTGTGGAAATGGTCACGTCCAACGAGACATCGCAGATGAAGTATTCATCGCAAGGCGTGGGGGTGGTGCTTGGATCCAGCAGAGAAACATCTTTGAGTGCAGCCACCAAATTGACATCTTCATTGAAAGGCGAGAAGGGGTCAATGACCGGAAATTCGAGGGTCATTGGATGGGCAAAGTCTTCGCAACCTGTGAGGCTGCCAAAGGCATCCGCTCCTGTAGCGTCTACGTGAAGAATGGAGGGGTCGAAAACAACGGGAGCGTCGTGGGTCCTGCGGTGACCCAGAAGCCCGTAACCGGGCGCAGATTCTCTCACATCCATCATTTCCGGGTGGAAAATGATGGGCTGTTGTCCCATTTGACTGTTGCCGGCGTGGATGCCCGGGTCATCGCCATAATTGGTGCTTGGGCTCCCTGCATAGATGTTGTGGCCCACCAGGTAGTCTCCTGTTGTGGTGCCCTCTACATCGAGGGTCATCAAAAAGGGCACTCGGTCTTTGGGACCCGCAGATGGATCGCTGTCGAGGTATTCCGGGTCGTTGACGTAGCCTGCGATGGTGACTTCAGTGGCGTTTCCTGAATTGATGGCCCGGTACATCGCGTATCCCTTCATGGAGGTCTCTGCGAAGGGAAAGGTGTACGCTCCATCGAGGTGGAGTCCCTTGGCTTCAATGGCGGTGCCACTCAAGTTGTATCTGAGGGTGGTCAATCCGCGGTTTCTCACCCAATTGACCGTTTGAACCAGTTCCTGTTGGTTCGGGTTGTTCTCGCCGGTCAAGTTGATCGAGGTGGCGCACGATGCGACGGCGTGACGCTGATTCAAGGGCACAAAAGGCTGGTTGTCTCCCTCTCCGGGGTACCAGTAGGGCACCACTTTGGACCAAATTTCCGAACCGTCATAGGCCACAAGAGAAGCCAATGGGGCCTGGTGAAACCCAGCGCTCGCCGCGTTTTCATGGTAGGCGTTGCCCGAACCAGACATGAAGTAGCCGGTGCCGGCCACTTCCATTACATGAGACCCCATGTCGTAATCATCGCCGTCCTGCGGCCCATTGGTGTTCAAAGCATGAATCCAGTTCGGGACGACAGAAGATTGAGCGGCGTCGGGAAGGTCGATTTCCATGAGAACGGACACCCTTGATTCGGCAAGCTGTGTTCCTGTTGCCCCCCCCAACCAGCCGGTCAGGATGAGTTGGTCTTGGGCAAAAATCCCGTGTGTCAGCACCAAGCCTTTCGCGGCGGTAGCGTTGTTTTCTTCGATTTCTACCAAGGCGATAGAGGCGCCTGTGGTGAGGTCAAAGGTCATGACCAGAGAGTGCACAGGGGTGCCGATGGTGTCCAGGCCACCTACGCCAATCAGGACGCCGACTTCGTCGTTTACGGTCAATACATGACTGGCTCTCCATCCGTTTCCTGTGAAGTAGTCATTCTCCCATTGGAGCGATCCGTTGGTCTTCACGCGTGAGATTCGCACGTGGTTTTCCGGGCTACCGTTGGCGATGGTAGAGGCGGTCAAGCTGTGTTGAGAGCCGTCAGAAATGTCGCATGTGGAGGAGTACACCGCGTTGGACGGCTCCACCAGCACGTGGTGGAGTTGGGAAAGTCCGGGAAGACCAAGCGTGATGAAGGACAAAAGGAGCACAAAAGGAGCGGCCTTGACCAGTGTTAAATATCGGGAAACCATGGCGTTAAGGTTTAAGTGTGTGAATAAGTTGCTCGAATGGATCGGGTTCGCCCAATTTATTCGGCGAATTGGCTCTATCCACCCACTGCTTGGGCTTAAGTGCTTAATTATCAGTCTATAATGTGCCTTTTTGGGCTTTACGTCTGAAGAAATGGGGCGTGTAGGTGGATTCATGGCAATCGAGATTATTGAGGTGGTCAACGTTCTCTAATGTGTCGGAGTCGTCTCACGTCACGCCTGATGAAAGTCATCGGCCTTGATGGCATATCTCACTCAGCACCAGTGCATAAAAGAGTGCGTCCAGCGGAAGGCTGGGGGCTTAGAAAAGGGCGATGAGCAGAAGGCAGAGCGCCAGTCCTACGCCCAAGAAGCGCAATGTGAACGGCAGAATGTCCTTCGCGGCGAGCCCGGTAATGCCCAGGAGCGGCAGGGCCCAGAAGGGCTGCAGCATGTTGGTGAGTTCATCGCCATAGGCCATGGCGAGAATCGTGCGGTCGAGTGGGACGCCGAGGTCGAGGGCCGCACGAATGAGCAGGGGGCCTTGAACGGCCCATTGCCCGCCACCGCTGGGAACGAACACATTCACGATGCCGGCAGAAAGGACGGTCCAAAGCTCAAAAGTGGCCGGGGTAGAGAGCTTCACCATGGCCATGGACAAAGCTTCGACCAGTCCTGTATTGGACATGATGCCCATGATGCCAAAGTAGAGGGGGAATTGAATGAGGATGCCAGAGGTTCCGCCGATGGCCGCCTCCACCGCTTGTAGAAACCGTTTGAGGCTACCGTGGAGCAAAAAGGCCAAGCCGAGCAGAGTTTGGTTGGTCCAATCGGGATCAATGAAGCCCAAACGGCCCGCATCGGGGTGGAGGGCTGCTTTTTGCACCGCCAACAGCAGCAAGGTGAGTCCGAACAAGGTGGGGAGAATGCGCAGGTGGGGTGCCAATCTGCTTCGGACAGCGGGTTCCACAATTTGAGGCAGGGCGGGCTTGATTGAGCCGGAGCGGTCGATTATTCTGCCCATGGCAAAAGCCGTGGCCACGGCGCCTAGGATCAGGGCCCCCGTCATCACAAAATTGTGGAATGAAAAAACCGTCAGTCCCAAGGGCAATGCTTCGGGCAAGACACCCGGAGCGATGTCCGCGATGGCGGCGAGGTCGGCCAAATGACCGGGCTCGGCCACTTTGATGGGGGCGGATCCGCTCAGGCCTCCATGCCAAACCATCAGGCCGCAATATCCGGCGGCACCCACGAGGCCATAGTGGAGTGGAAGGCCACGGGCTTTCGCATGTTCGCCCACTTTTCGGGCCAAAACCGCACCGACGATCAAGCCCAGTCCCCAATTGATCCATCCCGCCAAGCAGGCCACAAGCGCAACGGTGGCCGCAGCTCGGGCATTGGTGTTGCCCGCTAACGTGACCACTTTTCGAATGACGCGGTCGGCTGCCGGCGTAAGGGCCAAGGCATGGCCAAGTACGAGCATCAATGCCGCTTGAAAGGCAAAGACAATCAGGGGGCGGTTCCACAGACCTTCACGCCAAGAGACCGCAATGGTGTTGACGTCGGCTCCCAAAAACGACGCCGCCACCGCCGTTACGACCGTGAGGCCGAGGGCGATGGCGAGCGGGGAGGGAATCCAATTGAATGAATTCCCTTTCGTTTTGGATTCAGAGTCCGCGGTCATGCGGTGGGACTGAATCAGAAGGGCAGGTCGTCCTCTGCAGAAGCAGGAGCGCTTGGGTTGAACGCAGGCGCTGGTGGGACCTCTGCAGCCACTGGCTGTTGAGCGGCACCTTCTGGCGCTGCCACACCTTCTGCTCCCATTTTCTCCACGCGCCAAGCATTCAAGTCAACGTAATAGCGGTCGTTATATTCACGGCCTTTCACGTCAAATTTCACATTGACTGTGTCTCCCTCTTGAAGGCCAGCCAATTGGTCAGACTTCTCCTTCAGTGCGGAGAATTTCACGTCCGATGGATACTGCTCAGCAGTGGTCACCACGAATTCACGCTTGTAGAATTCGCTTGTCTCGGACTTCCAAACTGGGAACAGGCGCTTGACCGTTCCCTTCATCTCGTAACTCATGAAGCGAATATCGCACCTTCGGACGTCAACCTGGGTTGTACGCAAGTAAGGTCATCCACGCCCCGTCCACATCGCCCTGTTCAAGGCGGCCCTTGGCCTCCGAAAACAGCTCTGTTTCCAAGGCATTCGGGTCGTCTTCGTGCGCCATGAAGATGTCGGAAAGTTCAATCAATTTGTGCTCATTGACCTCTGTCTCATCGGGAATGACCTTCGCTGAACCCAGTCGGGCACGTTCGTTGGCAGACAGGGCCGGGTGGAGGCGAATGTGATCGGGCAAGGCGTCGACGCCTACAGCGAGACCGGATCCAGTGGGCTTGGGTATTTCGAACAAAGCGTCCCCTGAGGCGCGGACGTAAAAGTTGCCACCGCAGCGGCCTGCAAGATCAATGGCGTGCGCATCTGGCTTGCCGTCAGGTCCCAAGACATCATCTGCGATGTGAACGCGTTGGACTTGGCATACGAGCATTTGTCCGGCGCCTGGCCCGTCCCCGAGAGAAACAATCTGCGTGATTGTGCATTCGAATGCAACGGGTGCCTCTGCCACCCGGAAGGGGGCGACCGTGTCACACGGCACAGGTGTAAAGCCCGCTTTGGCAAACTCGTCGACATCTGCGGGATAGTCGCTGCTCGAGAGAGAGGCCCCTTCGACCATGGCGTGGTCCACCAAGTTGACCACGATTTCGCCATTGATTCGGGCATTCGCCAGGGTGTCTTTGACACCGCCGTCTCTGCCCCGAAGGGTGGGCCCCACCATCAGCACAGGAGGGTCTATGGAGAAAACGTTGAAGTAACTGAATGGAGCCAAGTTTCGGTTTCCATCGGCATCGATGGTGCTGGCCAAGGCGATGGGACGCGGGGCGACCGTTCCCACAAGCAGGGCATACCGGTCTTTGATCGGCAGGCTGCTGGGGTCGTGTGTGGTGGTGGTGCGAATGGGGTTCATGGGTTGGCGATGGATTGGCCTTCGGCTTCAACATCTTCAACGGTTCCCATGACTTTGTCCTTCAGTCCTTGGGCATACTGGTCCAGTTTGGTGGCCAAATCAGGATGAGAAGAGGACAGAATTCGCGCGGCCATGAGTCCCCCATTTTTTCCGCCATCCAAAGCCACTGTGGCGACGGGAATGCCCGAGGGCATTTGAAGGATGCTCAGGATGCTGTCCCAGCCGTCAATGCTGTTGGAGCTTTTAACAGGAACGCCAATGACAGGCAGGCTGGTCAAGCTGGCCACCATCCCAGGCAGGTGGGCTGCACCGCCGGCACCGGCGATGATGACCCCAATGCCGCGGCTTCTTGCTCCGCGTGCATAATCGACCATGCGGTCAGGGGTTCGGTGTGCACTGACCACCGTCATTTCGTGCTCAACACCCAATTCGGTTAAGATTTCCGCAGCTTGGCGGAGAACGGGCAGGTCACTTTTGCTGCCCATGATGATGCCCACTTTCATAAAGCAAAGATACAAGTGACAGGGTCGGCCTCTTAGGCCAGCAGCGAGACCACGCAGGCGGTGAGCAAACACGCCACAGTTCCTCCCAAAAGGGCACGGAATCCAAGTTTGGCCAATTCGCCACGACGGCTCGGAGCCAAGACCCCAATCCCTCCTACTTGAATGCCGATGGAAGCGAAGTTTGCGAATCCGCAGAGCACATAGGTGGCGATCAGTACGCTTCGTTCACTCATGAATTCACCCGCTTCTTTCATGTTCATGAGCGTGACGTAAGCATAGAATTCGTTGATCACGGTCTTTTCACCCAGCAGCTGACCCACCAGAACGGCATCTTGCATGGGGACGCCCACCAACCAGGCCAAGGGGGCTCCGATATAGCCCAAGACAAACTCCAGACTCAGGTCGTCAAAACGGGTGCTCGACGCGATGATGTCATTGATGCCAGTCCATCCGCCAATCCATCCAAGAATGTCATTGGACATGTAGACCAAGGCCGTAAAGACGAGCAGCATCACACCCACATTGGCCGCGAGAACCAGTCCATCGCGGGTTCCGTTGGTGATGGCTTCTAAAACATTGGCGGCATCGGACTTGACCAGGTCCACCTTTTCGGCTGATTGGAGGTCGGTTTCGGGAACCAACAATTTGGCAGCAGCCACAGCTGCAGGCGCCGAAATGAGAGATGCCGTCAGAAGGTGTGTGGCAAAATAGGCTTGGGCTTCGGGGTCGTCGCCACCCAAAAAAGCCACATAAGTGGCAAACACCGAACCGGCAATCGTGGCCATGCCTCCAGTCATCACGAGCATGAGCTCGGAACGTGTCATTTTGTCCAGATAGGGGCGAATCAACAAGGGGCTTTCGGTTTGCCCCAGAAAGACATTGCCCGCAACAGCCAAGCTCTCCTTGCCAGACAAGCGAAGGGTTCTGCGCATCAGCCAGGCAAATCCTCGGATGAACAAGGGGAGCAGGCCCATGTGGTGCAGCAAAGCGCTAAAAGCACTAAAAAACACAATGGTCGGGAGCAGTCGGAAAGCGAAGTTTTCAAGTCCAACATCCACCTTGCCTTCCATGCCAAAACTGCCCAATAGGAAGTCCGTGCCACGGTCGGTGTAGCCAATCAAAACGACGAAAATCTCGGCAACCCAAGTGAATCCTTCTTTGACGAACGGCACCTTGAGAACCAGGATGGCCAATGCGAATTGAAGCGCCAAAGCCCCCAAAACAGTGCGCCAGGCCACGGACTTTCTACTGGTGGAGGCTCCCCACATGATGGCGGCGAGTACCGCCATTCCCAGAATTGCTTGCATTTATGTGTTGCTTCGCCGGTCCATTTCGTCCCGAATCATTCCGGCACGTTCGTAGTCCTCCTTTTCGATGGCGAGGTCCAATTCCCTTTGCAAATCCTGCGGTGACAGCGTTGACAATCCGTCACTTGGCTCTACTGGCTCTTCTAAGCCGAAGGGGTCTTCTGCATTCTCCTCGGGCATGGGGGTGATTTGCTCTTCTCCTTCGGGCGCGACAGCTGCAGCTTCCATGACTTTCGTCTCGCAATAAATGGGGCACCCAAAACGCACGGCCAGGGCCACTGCGTCGGATGTCCGGGCATCGATGGTGTGAGAGGTTCCATCGAGCTCGCACACCAGCCGAGCAAAGAAGATTCCTTCAACAAGGTCGTAGATCACGACTTCAGTCAAGTTGATGCCGAAGCTGGTGGAAACACTCTGCAGCAAGTCGTGCGTGAGTGGCCGACTTGGCGTCATGTTTTCCAATTTGATGGCAATCGATTGGGCTTCGTGCATGCCAATCACAATGGGCAGCTTGCGCTTGCCGTTCACCTCCTCGAGAACGAGGGTGTACGCGCCGGAAGTGGCGCCACTGGGCTTGATGTCGAATACCGCGAGCAGGGACTTGGTCATGGTCGGCCGGGCCTCAAGTTAGGCGATTCCTCAGAGTGACTTGAACGCTTCGGTCAACTTGGGGACAACTTCAAAAGCATCGCCCACAATTCCATAATCAGCCGCTTTGAAGAAGGGCGCCTCGGGGTCTTTGTTGATGACGACAATCACTTTGGAGCTGTTCACCCCAGCCAGGTGCTGAATCGCACCAGAAATCCCGATGGCGATGTACAAGTTGGGTCGAATGGTGATGCCTGTTTGTCCCACGTGTTCGTGATGAGGGCGCCAGCCGATGTCGGACACGGGCCGAGAGCATGCGGTGGTGGCGCCTAAAACGTCGGCCAAATCCTCCACGATGCCCCAGTTTTCTGGCCCTTTCAATCCGCGACCTGCAGAAACCACAAGTTCGGCTTCGGGCAGGGGCGCACGGTCGCCTGAGTTGGGCCGCGCTTCCTCCAATACTTCGACTTTCCGCTGTCCGATTTCGGGGGCAAACGCTTCGACCGAAGCCGCAGTCCCCGTGTTTTCTGGGAGGCCAATGGCGTTCGGTGTGGTGGTCACGACCAGCTTGTCTGTTGTGCCCTTGAGTTGGGCCATGGCTTTGCCACTAAATACGTTGCGCGTGTAGCTCCCTTCAATGGGTGTTGCGGTGACGCCTGCGATGAGGCCTGCGCCGATTCGAACGGCGATCCGCCCAGCCACAGCCTTGCCCAAGTGGTCCTGGGCACAAACCACAACAGTGGCAGATTCTTGCTCTACTGCAGCAGAGACAAGGCGTGCCATTTGGCTGTCGTCAAGTTGGGCAGCGGTATGCAAGATGCGGGAAACCCCAACCGCTCCGAGTCCACCATCTCCTTCGAGGTGGCCAGAGACGACGGCGACAGTTTCTCCAAGGCCAGATGCGAGTCCGGCGGCTTCAAGGCTGGCCTTGTTGGCTTTGCCCTCTTTCGTTTGGATGAATGCGATGCACTTCATGTTCAATACTGTTGGGGGTTCAAATGACCTTGGCTTCTTCGCGAAGCAGGCGGACGAGTTCGGCGGGGTTCTCGGCGTCAATCAACTTGACACCGGCTTTGTCCGCTGGAAGAACAAAGCGATCCACGGTTGTCGCAGCTGCCGCCCCAAGGGCTGGGACGATTTGCAGCGGCTTTGAGCGCGCAGCCATGATGCCCCTCATATTGGGGATGCGCTGCTCGGCCATTCCTTTGGCCGCGCTGAGCACGAAGGACCCTTGAATAGCGATTTTTTCGATGCCGCTTGCCGTCTCGCGTTTCAAGATGGCCTTGCCTCCCTCATACTCGAGAGAGGTAGCCAATGCAACGCAAGGGACATCCAGGTGTTCTGCCATCATGGCGGGAACGGCACTGGTGTTGTGGTCAATGGTCTCTTTGCCGCACAGGATGGCATCGAAGTTTTTGTCTTTGGCGTAATGGGCGAGTTCTGCAGCTACCTGCGCCGAGTCTTCGGGCTTGGCGTCGATTCGAACGGCTTCATGCGCGCCAATGGCCAATGCCTTCCGCAGAATGGGGTCGCAGTCTGCGCCCCCGACGGAGGCGATGACCACTTTTCCGCCATTGGCCTCCACGAGTTCCAGTGCACGCACAAGCGCATACCACTCGTCGTAAGGGTTGACGATGAATTGAACCCCTTCTTCGTTGAAGCGGGTGTCGCCCTCCGTGAACGCGATGCGCGTTGTGGTGTCCGGGGCTTTACTGATACATACGAGAAATTCCATGCCTTTTCATTGAAGGTGTGAGACAAAGTCTCGGGCTTCGAGGCCGCGAAGTTAAACCCAGGCGGCTGCCCCATACCAAGACCTGTGCAACTCACTTCTACTGCGTATCTTTGCGCCCCGAATTCGGTAACAATAAAAGCATCATGCGTACCATTCAATATCGTCAGGCCATTTGTGAGGCCATGAGCGAAGAAATGCGTCGAGACGACCGAGTGTTTCTTCTTGGAGAAGAAGTCGCCGAATACAATGGCGCCTACAAAGCATCCAAAGGAATGCTGGAAGAGTTTGGCGCAGAGCGTGTCATTGACACCCCCATTGCAGAGCTTGGCTTCAGCGCCATTGCGGTAGGGGCTGCCATGAACGGACTGCGTCCCATTGTGGAGTTTATGACCTGGAACTTCGCCGTTCTGGCCAGTGACCAGATCATCAACCATGCTTCAAAAATGCTGCAGATGAGCGGCGGTCAGTTCAGCTGTCCGATTGTCTTCCGTGGTCCCAATGGACAGGCAGGACAGTTGGGGGCTACCCACAGCCAAGCTTATGAGAGCATGTATGCCACCATGCCTGGACTCAAGGTGGTTACGCCGTTTACGCCCTACGATGCCAAAGGCTTGCTCAAGAGCGCCATTCGAGATGAGGACCCTGTGCTCATTATGGAATCTGAAAAGATGTATGGTGACAAGGGAGAGATTCCGGAAGGGGAATACTTGATTCCCATTGGCCAAGCGAGCATTCGTCGTCAGGGAACCGACTGCACCATCGTCAGTTTTGGCAAAATCCTCAAAACTGTGCATGCGGCAGCCGATGAGTTGGCCAAGGATGGCATCGATGTGGAGATTGTGGACCTGCGTACGATTCGGCCTTTGGACATTGAGACTGTCCTTGAAAGTGTCAAGAAAACCGGCCGATTGGTTGTTGTAGAAGAGGGGTTCCCTGTGGCCAGCATTGCTTCTGAAGTGGGCTATCGCGTGCAGCGACATGCCTTTGACTACCTAGACGCCCCGATACGTCGCGTTTGTCAGACAGATACACCGTTCGCCTTTTCTACCTCGCTGATTGAGGAGGCCCTTCCACAAGTAGCCGACGTGATTCGCACGGTAAAAGAAGTCAACTACGTGGCCTGAGCTACAGACGTTTGCTCGCATTACCTTCGCGACCCTAACCCTGACCATTAACCGGAGCATTCCGGAACCCATACCTTTTTTATGCAGGATTTCATTCTTTACCTGGTACCCTCCATCGCCATCCTTGGCTTGGTTTACATGTTTGTTCAATCTCGTTGGGTCAAGGCCCAGAGCACAGGTGATGACCGCATGGTCGAAATCGCCCGGCACATTCATGAGGGTGCCTTGGCCTTCTTGAGCGCGGAATACCGCATTCTCGCCATTTTTGTCGTGGTCGCTGGCGCCCTTCTAGGGTTGGTTTCCTTTTTGGTTCCGAGCACCCACTGGTTCATCGTGATTGCGTTTGTGATTGGCGCTGTTTTTTCTGCACTCGCGGGAAACATCGGCATGCGCATCGCCACCGAAGCCAACGTCCGCACCACACAAGCTGCTCGGACCAGCTTGGCTCAGGCCTTGAAAGTTTCCTTTACCGGAGGCATGGTGATGGGACTGGGTGTCGCCGGTTTGGCGGTTTTCGGGTTGAGCGTGCTTTTCATCATTTTCCTCAACTACTTCGCCGAAGGTGAGTGGCAGGGTGTAGAAAAGATGACCATGATCTTGGAGGCCCTCGCCGGTTTCTCCTTGGGTGCAGAATCCATTGCATTGTTCGCCCGTGTGGGTGGCGGCATCTACACCAAGGCCGCCGACGTCGGTGCTGACCTTGTCGGAAAAGTGGAGGCGGGCATTCCAGAGGATGACCCTCGCAACCCAGCGACGATCGCCGACAACGTTGGAGACAACGTGGGAGACGTCGCCGGAATGGGCGCGGATCTCTTTGGTTCTTATGTGGCGACCGTGCTCGCAGCCATGGTGCTCGGAAACTATGTCATCAAGGACATGGGCGGCAACATCACCGATGACTTCGGTGGCATGTCGACCATTTTGCTTCCTCTGATTATCTCTGCCCTGGGCATCATCTTCTCCATCCTTGGGGGCTTGGTCATCCGCATCAAGGACGGGGCCAAAGAGTCTGAAGTTCAATCTGCGTTGAACCGCGGAAATTGGGGTGCCATTATTTTGACCGCTGTGGCATGTTACTTCTTGATTGACACCATGCTTCCGGGGACGCTCCAGATGGACTTCTTTGGAGAAGGCATTCGCACATTCAGCAGCATCAATGTGTTTTACGCGGTGATCGTCGGACTCGTCGTCGGTGCCGCCATTTCATACATGACCGAGTACTACACAGGTCTTGGCAAGAAGCCCGTCATGGACATTGTCCAGAACTCTTCTACCGGAGCTGCAACCAACATCATTGCGGGATTGGCCACAGGCATGATCTCCACTTTTGGTCCCATTTTGCTCTTTGCAGCAGCCATCTTCATCTCTTACGAATTCGCAGGATTCTATGGTGTGGCCATTGCAGCGTGTTCCATGATGGCCACTACGGCCATGCAACTTGCCATCGACGCTTTCGGTCCCATCGCTGACAATGCAGGGGGCATTGCAGAGATGAGTGAGCTCCCAGAAGAAGTGCGGGAACGCACCGACATTTTGGATTCCGTGGGCAACACGACGGCGGCCATTGGAAAAGGCTTCGCCATTGCCTCTGCAGCTTTGACGGCGCTCGCTTTGTTCGCAGCTTATGTGGAGTTTACCGGAATCGACGGCATCAACATCTTCAAAGCCAATGTCCTTTCGGCCTTGTTCATCGGCGGCATGATCCCCGTGGTATTCTCGGCCTTGGCCATGAATTCTGTGGGCAAAGCGGCGATGGAAATGGTACAGGAGGTTCGCCGCCAGTTCAAGGAAATCCCTGGAATTTTGGAAGGCACAGGCACGCCGGAATACGGCAAGTGTGTGGACATCTCCACGCAGGCAGCATTGAAAGAGATGATGTTGCCCGGTGCGATGACCATCGCATTCCCACTGATCATTGGTCTGGTTCCCCTGTTGTTTGGAGCGGATCCAGCTTGGGCGGCCGAGACCCTCGGGGGCTACATGGCCGGTGTTACAGTGAGTGGCGTACTGTGGGCCATCTTCCAGAACAATGCGGGCGGTGCTTGGGACAACGCCAAAAAGTCATTTGAAGCCGGTGTTGAAATCGACGGAGAGATGACCTACAAGGGCAGTGAGGCGCACAAAGCGGCGGTGACAGGAGACACCGTTGGCGATCCATTCAAGGACACTTCCGGACCTTCCATGAACATCTTGATCAAGCTGACCTGCCTCGTGGGTCTCGTGATTGCCCCAATCTTGGGTGGACATGGAAATGACGACCATGAAGGCCATGACCATGGTGCCATTGAGGCGCCTGATAAAGTGGCAGAGCCGAAAGCGGAGCAAGGTGTGGCTCAATTCCCTGGCGTTTGATGCGTTTGACTCGTTTCACCCCGCTCGCAGGAGCAGCCATCTTTTCTTTCATCGTTCTCTGTTGGGCATCTTGCTCCGGGGGTCAAGGAGAGGCTGCGAACGTCTCTGAAGAAGGGACGGGTGCAGTGGTGGTCGCCAATCCTTGTGATTGTTTGACGAAAGGGTTGAGTTCGGGTCAAAAGGAGTTTTGTCGAGAATCCAAAAGAGACACCCAGTTCTTGGAAGCCATGCGTCAATGCGGAGTGGCTGAGGTTGGCGGTGTGAGTGCTGTGACCAATTTTCCTGACAATGGTCAGTATACAATGGACACCGACCAGTCCAAATTGGAGTGGATGGGAAGCAAAATGGGCGCGGTGGAGAAAGGAACCATACCCATCCGCAGTTGCACATTTACCGTTGAGGACAACCGTTTGGTGAGCGGTGAGCTCGTCGTGGACATGGTGGGCATTCAATCCACGAGCCAGGAAGGACTCGCTGCGCGCGAATTGGGGAAGCATCTGCGCAGTGCAGACTTTTTTGATGTGGCCGAATTCCCTGAAGCGGCCTACATCATTACGTCTTCAAAGACGGATGGCCGTGGAAACCTGAACCTGACTGGAAAACTGAACATCAAAGGGAAAGTCAAGGTGGTAGATGCTCTGATGAGCTTGGCCTCGGCTGATCCAGCAGTGTTGAGTATCACGATGAGTTTCAATCGTGCAGATTTTGATGTGCGTTTTGGCAGCGGGTCCTTTTTCAGTGACCTGGGAGACGACCTGATTTCCGATGAGGTTCAGGTTCGGATGGCCCTGATTGAAAAAGTGGGCTTGCGCAAATTGCCGAGCTGAACACTCACTTTACTTCTCTTGCCTCCAAAGGGCAAAGTTCTTTTACAGAACACATCAAAGGGGCCCATTGGGCCCCTTTGATGTGTTCTGTTGCGAATCCCCGCTCCCAAGTTTGCGATGTGCAGGGAACGCCTCGAATGGCGTTGGAGGTCGTGCGCCGAAGAAGGTGCCATTCAAACCGTTCTGAATCCAGAACGGTTCCGTTCAGAAGAGGCCGTTCAATTCGGCGTCGACTTTGGTGATGATTTCACCCAAGTGTTCTGGATTGTTCTCGAAATCGAGATTGTCTACCGTGATCACCAAGACCTTGCCTTTGGTGTAGGTTGAAATCCAAGCTTCATAACGTTCGTTTAGGCGGTTGAGGTAATCCAGGCGAATGGACTCCTCATACTCACGTCCACGCTTTTGGATTTGCTCCACCAAATGTCCCACGCTGCTCCTGAGGTAAATCAAGAGGTCTGGGGGGGTCACGAATTGCTCCATCAACTCAAACAGACGCAGGAAGTTTTCGTGGTCCCTCGAGGTCATCAGACCCATGGACTGAAGATTGGGTGCAAAGATGTAAGCGTCTTCGTAAATGGTGCGGTCTTGCGCCATTTTCTGTCCGCTGGATTTCAATGCGTGAAGCTGAGAAAACCTGGAGGACAGAAAGTGCACATTCAAGTTGAATGCCCAACGCTGCATGTCCTTGTAGAAGTCGTTCAGGTAGGGGTTGTCATCCACGCTCTCATAGTGAGGCGTGATCTTGTAGTGCTGGGCGAGAAGCCGTGTGAGGGTGGTTTTACCCGAGCCGATGTTGCCTGCAATCGCGAGGTGCATATCCGTGAGAAGTTGGGTGCCCAAGGTAGTGGCTCTTGTGCCCACTTACAATGCGGAGGCCTTGGAATCTGCGTCTTGCATCATGCGGTGGGCCTCTTGAACCTCTCTCAGCCACTTGTCAGCCATGGAAAGGCGAGGGACCTTGTTCTGACCGCCGAGTTTTCCCTTACCTCTCAACACCCTTTCAAAAGTGCCTTGTGGATACCAGTCTAAAGCAGGAGGGAGAAGCACAAGGTCTTGCGTTCTCTTGGCATCATAGTCGGAATTCACTTTGCGCAAGTTGCGGTCAAGTGCGGCAGAAAACAGGTCCGCCTTGGGCAATTCGCCAGAGACTGTGCTGGCTTCGATGGCCCATATGTGTCGTCCAATCGCCTCTTCATTGGGCGAACTGCGAACGGCACAAGCGGTCCAGTTCCTGAACTCAACTCCGAATTGTCGCCCGGTCTTGGCCAAGGCCCGCTCAGCATCGCCCACCATGAGTTCTTCTCCGGCCAAGTTGAGGTAGGAGCGGGTTCTGCCCGTAACCCGGATGCGGTAGGGGCGCGTGCAGGTGAACCGAATCAAGTCTCCGATGACATACCGGTGAAGTCCACCGTTGGTGGAGATCACCAAGGCGTAGTCCACATCGACCTCCACCTCGCTCAAGCCTATTGTTTGAGCAAAAGGCTGACTGTCGAGGTCAAAGTCAGCAGAGAACGGAATAAACTCATAATGGATGCCGTAGTCGAGCATCAGCAGCATGTCGTCTGCCCCCAAGCGGTCTTGGATTCCGAAAAACCCTTCGCTCGCGTTGTACGTCTCGATGGTGTGAATGCCTGGGGGCATCATCCGGTCGAAAGCCTCGCGGTATGGCGCAAAAGACACGCCGCCATGCATGTACATCTGCAGGTGGGGCCAGACTTCTCCAAGGTGGTTTTTGCCTGAGATTTCGAGGATGCGCTCCAACAGCACTTGGGTCCAGCTCGGCACACCTGCAATGATCCTCACGTCCTGTTCGATTGTGGTCGCGGCCATCCGCTCAATCTTCTCTTCCCAATCCGACAACAGGGCAATGGAACGTGCGGGTGTCCTTCGCCATTCACACCACCAAGGAAGGTTGCCAATGATGATGGCGCTCAAGTCGCCAGTCAAGGCCCCGTTGTCGGCCTCTTCTGTTCTGCCCGTGCCCCCTACAATCAGGTGCCGCCCACCGTACAGTCGCGCTTTGGGCACGGCGTCGACGTACATGGCAAGCAGGTCTTTTCCACCTTTGTAATGGCACTTTTCCAACGCGTCTTCCGTGACGGGGATGATCTTGCTCTTGTCTGAGGTGGTGCCAGAGGATTTGGCATGCCATTTCACCTGTCCCGGCCACAAGACGTCTGCTTCACCTTCTCTGACCCGAATGATCCAAGGTTTCAGGCTGTTGTAGTCCCGCAAGGGGACCTGCTGACGATAGGCTTCAGGCGTGGTGTCTTTGTGGATGCCGTGCTCTCTTCCGAATTGGGTCTTGGCCAATGCGGCCAGGTGGTTTTGCAGCACCTCTCGCTGGACTTCGTTGGGGTATTGACGAAACAGCGCGATCTGGTGAAGTCGCTTTCGGATAAACCAACTAAAAACGGTGTTGACGGGCATCTCAGTTCGGGTCGATTCGGTGAACGTCGTTGTTGGATTCCTCGATGTCGTTCTTGACGCCTTGAATTCGGGCTGCAATCTGTGCCCAAAGACCATCGCCACCTTTTCGGGTGAGCCTAAGCAGGCGAATGAAGGCGTCTTCATCGTTGTCGGCGGCTTCTGCCATATCTGCCAGAGTGGGCTGCCCATTGTCGCGGAGCCAGGTGACGGCTTCCTTTTCTCCTTCCGTTCCCAAGAGGAGGGCCATTAAGTGGACATGGCCATGGTGGCGAAGCCAGGCTCGGGATGTGGCCTCATTCCGCAAGGCATGACAAAACACCCCCAATTCCGGAAAATCAGAGGCCATCAGCCAGTCTTGAATCTGCTCATTGCCACTAATGGCCTCGGCCCAAGCCAAAAGCACTTTATCCGGATAGGTGGGAATTGGAGAGGTGGGCATGAAATCAGGGGGGAAGATGCGCCAGTCTTTCGAACATTCGAAACACCAGAGGGGCAAGATGGGTTCCTTTGCATACCCCAACGGTAAATTTGGCCGGTTCTTTGATGACACCCTCCTCCATTTCTTCCACTCTGGCATCGCCAGCGGCTTCGTCTGAGGTGTCGGAAACCGGTCGCATCTATGGACGGTCCTTCTTCTATCTCTGCGGTGGAACGGTGCTTTTTATGGCCAGCTTTGGAATGCTGTTGCCGGAATTGCCGGCTCACTTGGCGAAAATGGGAGGGGAGGCTTACCTCGGGGGTGTGGTGGGTATGTTCACTTTGGCGGCTTTTTTGTCTCGGTTTTTAAGCGGACGAATTGCAGATCAGGCTGGCCGACGAAAGGTGATGCTCATTGGCTCGGCCGTGACCGCTTGCGCAGGCTTTGGCTATCTCGTTGCGACATCGGTTGTCGCCTTTCTCGCGTTGCGCTTTTTTCATGGCCTCTCCACGGGCTTTCGCCCGTCGGGGACCAGTGCCATGCTCACCGACCTCATCCCAAAGGAACGGCGGGGGGAAGCCCTGGGGTATTTGGGTGTTGCAGGAAATGCAGGAATGGCCACGGGACCTGCTCTGGGCAGCTGGCTCACGGTCGAATTCGGCATTGAGTGGATGTTTGTGGCCTCGGCCTTGTTGGGGATGGTCAGTTTGGTTGTCACGCTGCCACTCGAAGAGACCCTGCCCCGCGCAAGGCCGGTCAGGAAATCGGATTTTAATCTACTGCGTGGTCCGCTGATTGACCCACAGGCTTGGCCTGCAGCGGTGTTGTTGCTGCCCATTGCTTTTGCATTTGGGGTTTACCTCACCATTACACCGGACTTCGTTGAGCATCTCGGCTACGTTTACAAAGGGTCGTTCAATACCATCATTGTGGCCAGTTCAATCTCCATGAGGCTGATCGCAGGGCGCGTTAGTGATCGACGGGGGCGCATTCCTGTCCTTTTTGTGGGAACAGTTTTGATGGCGATAGGGATGGCTCTTCTTGGCGTTTCCACAACAAAAGCGATGGCCACTTTGGGGGCTTTGGTTTATGGGGCCAGTGTGGGAATCAACATGCCGACAGTGTTTGCATGGACTGCGGATTTGGCGCAGCCCGGAAAAGTCGCTTTGGCATTGGGGACCATGCTCATGGCACTTGAAGTGGGCATAGGTTCAGGTGCTGTTTTCAGTGGCCTGCGATTCGGAGGAGATGTCGGCAACATTCCGGAATTGTACTACACGTCAGGATTGGGGGCGGCCATTGCTGCAATCGTCTTGTTCCCAGCGTTTTTGAAGTCTCTGAAGCAGGCGAAAATGAGTCGTTAAGAATGCACCCTTGAAAACCTAGTGTGGGTCAGTGGCGGCAGAGAGAGGTGGTCACGTAATTTTTCGACATGAGCACAAAGGAAATGTCTGTGACCGACGCCACCCAGACCCGCCAAGCCATTGAGTCACCAACCCCAAGGGTGAAAGCAAGCTTGAGTTCCCCAGAATTGGACACGAACCGACTGCAGGCTGAGCGCCGAGAACTGGCGCGTGATTTTGTGACGCTCAAGCACACGATTTCCCAGTTGAGGGCGGAGCGAGACCGCTTGGCCGTCGAAAACCGGGACCTGCAGATTCGGTTGGCCACCATCGAAACCGATTACGCCAACTTGTTCTCCTACGTCGAGGGAAGCCAGAATCAGGCTTAAGTCAAAGAGGCTGAGGCCGTGGTTAAACTGCGGTCCACCTTTTTAAAGAGGCCTTGCAATACTTTGCCGGGACCCACTTCTACAATGTCGTTTACCCCTTCTGAAAGCAGCCATTGCATGGTTTGTGTCCAGCGGACCGGCGCCGTCAACTGGGCAATCAGATTTTGTCGAATGACTTCAGGATCGGTTTCCGGAGTGGCCGTTACATTCTGAACAATTGGACATTTGGGGGCCTTTAAATTGGCCGATTCAAGCGCCGTGGCCAAACGCTCTCGCGCAGGCTCCATGAGGGGAGAGTGAAATGCGCCTCCAACGGGCAAGAGCAGAGCACGTCGGGCGCCGGCCTCCTTGAGCTGCGCACAGGCCAGTTCAACGGCAGGAACTTCTCCACTGATGACAAGCTGTCCAGGGCAGTTGTAGTTGGCGGCGACGACAATCCCCTCGATGTTGCTGCACACCTTTTCTACATCGGCGTCTTCCATGCCCAAGATGGCCGCCATGGTGGATGGGGTGGCTTCACATGCGGATTGCATGGCCAGCGCGCGTTCGCTCACCAACCGAAGTCCTTCTGCAAACCCAAGACCTCCAGCGGCGACGAGTGCGCTGAATTCACCCAAACTGTGTCCCGCCACAAAGTGGGGGTTGAAATCAGACCCCAAACCTTCTGCCGTGATGACCGAATGAAGGAAGACCGCAGGTTGCGTGACCTTGGTTTGTTTGAGGTCTTCTTCAGACCCATTGAACATGGTGTCGGCAATGTCAAACCCCAGTACCTCTGCAGCCTCTTCGAAACGGGCTTTTGCGAAGTCGTGAGCATCGTGAAGGTCTTTCCCCATTCCGGAGAATTGTGCCCCTTGTCCGGGGAATACCATGGCTTTCATGTCGGCGAAAATAAGGGGGCGAGATAAGTTGACGAGGGCAGGGGGGCTTCGTGTGTCAAAGCTTGTATGAAAAACCAACGGAAAGCACCTCTTTGAACTGTGTTCCTGGACCAAGTTTGGCGGGTGTTGTGATGGTCCCTTGGTCGTCAATGACGGCGGGTTCTCTCTCGATGGTCACATCGTCATCGTAGATCAAATGCGTGCTGATCGTGGTGCGGAGAGACTCATTGATTGTCAATTCAAGCAGTCCAGTCCAGTTCACATCGATGTTGCCAGGTTGGTCCAGGTAGTTTGAAAACAGGTCGACTTGATGGGTCCATGTGACATTCTCCATGAGGGGAATCTTGAGGTTCCAGCGGATGTAGCCTCCGAGTTCCAAACGTGTGTTTTGCCCCGCATCCACACCAAAGGCTCCTGCTGCAGCGAGTGTGTCGTCCATCAGAACAGTGAGCTTTCCGGTGACAGGGGCAACGAAGAAATGCTGGGTGGCGCCCTTTTTTGGGGCGAATCCGGCAGCGGCCACCACATAACCAGGCGACAAAAAGTCGGAGATGCGCTGGTCTTTGTCGGGTACCCCGCCTACAGCGGCATAGCCTGGCAGAAACTGGGTCCGCGCATCCACAAGGGCAGAGAGGCGTCCTCCACGAAGTCGGGTTTGGATGGCGGAGTTCCACTGACCAGTTAAAGCCAAACGGTCATCTGTTTTTCTCCAAGTGTCGGTTTGATGAAGCAAGCCCAATGCGGCATCGAGTCCCCAAGACATACTCATGGGTCCATTCTCCTTGGATTGGGCCATTTGGCACAGTGCAGTGAAGGCGAGTGCGCTTTCACCGCCGCCGGCCCAATTGGCGAGAGACGTTTGGCTGAGGTTCATTCCGAGCGTTCCGTCGAAAGTGGACAAAGTGTCGGTGGGGTTGTCGTCGATTGCGGTTGTCGCCGCCTCCAGTTTGGGCACAGCAAGTTGCGTGAACATCGTCATGGGGACGAGGAGCAGGCCTACTGAGTATAACAAGCGGTGAATAGTAAATTTGACTGGCATCAAGGGGTGTTTTTTGCCGAACAATTTGTGCGCGGTGAGGTGACTCAAAAGTCCGGAGCTAATTTAAAGGTGTGATGCGGTTGCTCTCCCTTCTTAACACCGGTTTTCTGTTGGTGTGTTTCTCTCTGCCATCCCAAGCTCAAGTAGAGGAGATCGCGTCCTCTGGTTTGGAATTGTGTGATTGCCTGCCGGCAGACGCATACCTCTTATTGAAGAAGGTCAAGAGTGCCAGCGGAACAACAGAGGTCAGTTACTTCGCCAATGTGGAGTCGCTGATCACGTTCTTAACGGGCTATGGTCATTTTGGTGCCCATGCGATGAACCTGAACTGGCCTGCAGACATGGTCGTGGGCTCTGGTGATTTGACGGCATTGCTCACTGGGTTCAATGTCTATCCTGAATTTGAAGAGACATTGTGCAGTTGGGAAGTGGTCAATGTCGCGAGCCATGGGTGGATTCTTGAACAGACTGGAGCGGCAGGCTTTACGGAAGCATATGTCCATGAATCCACGTTTGATGAATTTGACTTGGGGGACGAAACCTACGGACAGTGTATGCTCAACAGTTTTGACTTGGAGATGGTCTATCTCCCTGATTCTGTGGTTCGTTTGACGTTTGTACGGAAGTTTCAGGGCAATCCTGACTTGGATTAATCTCCTCCACAGCACCTCCTTTTTTTCGAGAAATCCCCCTTTGAGGGGAGTTGGATTCAAGACCTTCTAGAAGAGGTTTGTGGCGTTATTTAGAATCAGTCTAAACAGAAGTCACAAAATGAACCTCAGGTTTTACTCTTTCCTCCTCTTTTGCTCTTTTGCGCTCATTTCATGCAACCCCGATGTCTCGGGATGCACAGATGAATCGGCGTCGAATTATGACCCTGCAGCGGATTCAGAGGACGGTACCTGTGAATATGCCATCGTTGCCCCTTCGGAATATGTCTTTCTTGACGACGCGGGAAACAGCACAGTGAGTTATTCGGGGCAGCATCAACGATTGAACATGTTGAGCGAAATGGTCACCTACATGAAGTCTGCCAATACACCCGGCACGGCCATTGAGGGGGCAGTCTTGCTCGATATGTATGCCAACAACGGGTATACATGGCTCGACACAGATACCCTTGGCATGACCGGGTCATCGAAACAACTCAAAAACAAAACGGCGGGAGGTGATCCTGTGATCACCGCTCAATTCGAGACGTGGATGATGGAATTGGCCGCAGCCAGCGAGGGCACCGTTTTGGGCGCGTTCGATGGCGGACCAGGTGCAGTGGGTGTCGTAGAAACCACGGGTACTGAATCCGGTTATTTGCAGTCCGCTTCAGGACAGGAGTGGGTGCAGTTGATTGAGAAAGGGTTGATGGGGGCTTGCTTCCACTACAACATCAGTTCAGTTTACTTGGGTCCGGACAAAATGGAGGTCGACAATTCGAACCCGGTAGATCCTGCAGCGGGAAAGCACTACACCACGATGGAGCACCATTGGGATGAGGCTTACGGATATTTCACAACAGCCGTCAATTATCCAGTAGATGGAACAGACCGCTTTTTGAGCAAGTACGCTTGGAAAAGAGAGAGCCCACTAGAGTCAGCGTCCAAAATCAGCGAAGCGTTCCGCTTGGGTCGCGCAGCCATTTCCGCCGGAGACATGGGTTTGCGCGATGCTCAAATCGAGGTCATCCGTCATGAACTTCAACTGATGCTGGGTGGAACGGCGATTCACTACCTCAAGGCTGCCATCACAGACATTGGAGAAGATTCTCGCAGAAACCATGAGTTGAGTGAAGCTTTGGCCTTCATGCAGGCGCTGGTATATGCAGACAATCCCACGGTGAACCAGCAGGGTGTCGACGATGTGATGAACGCCCTCGGCTCAGATTTTTACAATGTCACTGCGGCGTCTATGGCCGAAGCTCGTGACTTGCTGGCCCAGAAATTGGGGTTGACCGAATTTGTCGGCCAACTCTGATTCACCTCAACGTAAGTTCGCAGCCCGATGCGCAATTCATTGCCTCTTTTTTTGATCATTTGCCTGGCTTCTGCAGCCGTGTTCACCCTCAATGGGTGTGCAGGCTTGGAAGGAGGGGATCCTGAATCGGCCTTCGACCGAGGCGCCCTTTTGCAACAATGGGCGGACCAGACCATTGTCCCGGGATATTCCAATTGGGCAGAGCACACAAAGACCTTGGCAGATGTCACGGTTTTGCTCGCAGCAGAACCGACGGCCGACCGTGTCGAGGATGCCCGAGAGGCGTTCAAGTCAACATATGTGACTTGGCAGTCTGTTGCCACTTTTGACTTCGGTCCTGCGGCAGATCGTGCGCATCTCTCGACAACGAATACGTTTCCCGTGGACACAGTGGGTCTCATGGAAGATGTTGTGGATGTGGAATGGACGCCAGGGACTCCGTCCAGTCTGAACAGGATTGGTTTGCCGGCATTGGATCATTTGTTGTTTGCGAAAGAGGATGCCGAAGGCTGCGCTCAATGGTTGAATGAAGATGTTCGGCGGGGGCAGCACTTGTTGCGCTTGGTTGGGTTTCTAGCCGAGGAGTCTATGGCTGTTTCCTCCGCATGGGGCAGTGGATACCGCGATGATTTTGTCGCGTCTACAGGCACCGAACTGGGCAGTGGGTTGGGGGCAACTCTAAATGCCTTCAATCGGACTTTCGAGTCCAATCTTAGACGACAGAAACTCGGGTTGCCTTCGGGAGTGAGCACCTTTTCTCAGACCCCGCTTCCGGGTCATGTTGAAGCTCCGTTTGCGGGCGATCTCAGCTTGCAATTGATGAAGGAGGCTTTCCTGTCGTACCGAAACCTGTATTTGGGTGTTCCAATTCAGGGAGACGGTGCAATTGGCCTGGATGATTATCTGAGGAGCCTAGGGGATGTCAACCGCGGTGCGCAATTGGACTCTGATATCCGAGCCCAGCTTGTGGCCGCTGAAGAAGCATTGGAAGCGCTGGAGTCTCCGCTCTCGGAATTCGTCATCAGTCAACAAGACTTGACCTTCGATGCTTATGCTGAATTGCAAGGCTTGGTCGTTTTGTGGAAGGTGGACATGATGTCCGCTCTGGGCGTTTTGGTGACCTACCAAGACAACGACGGCGATTGATTTCGATGTGGTTTAAAACCGCCAAAGAATGGGGGTTAACCCCCGTGGATGGAGCGCCCCTCGTGGCGCTTCGTCTCGTTTTTGCGGGTTTAATTTTGTTCAGTACGCTGCGGTTTATCGGCAGTGGATGGGTGGAGGCCCAAGTCGTTGAGCCACTTGTGGCCTTTCCCTTCGATTGGTTTTCGTGGTTGCCACGGCCTGGGCTTTGGGCGGCATACGGCTTGTTTGGAGCCATGCTGGTGGGCGCGATTTTAATGTTGGTCAACCGGCCCAGATTGGGGGCATTGATTTTTGTACTGCCCTTTACCTACGTGGAGATGTTGGACAAGACCAATTACCTCAACCACTATTATTTCGTCTCGTTGATGGCGGGTTTGTTTGTGTTTTTACCCTCTAGAAATCAAGATGCCGCGGGGGTGCCGCGTTATGCAAGAGACCTTCCGAAAGTATTGTTGACGTTGGTCTACTTCTATGCAGGCTTGGCCAAGTTGAATTCGGACTGGGTTTTGGATGCCTTGCCGCTGGGCATATGGTTGCCGCAACATTCGAACCTGCCATTGGTGGGGCCTGCATTGGCATGGCCCATTACGGCGTATGCATTCTCGTGGGGAGGGTTGATTTTCGACCTTTTTGCGGGGTTTGCACTTTGGTCAGAACGGGGGCGGATTTGGGTTTATCCCGTGGTGGTGGTCTTCCATTTGGTGACTTGGTTGTTGTTTCCCATTGGGGTATTTCCTTGGGTCATGATTGGATGCACACTGGTTTTCTTCGGTGCTTCTTTTCACCGCAATTGGATCCAGCGTTGGACGCGGGTGGAACTGTCGGAATACAGCCCCGAACCTTTTAAATCGGGGTCAATGAGATGGGGACTCATCATGTCTGCATGTTTTCTTGCCATTCAGTTGATCGTGCCGTGGCGGTTTTTGGCGTACCCAGGTGAGTTGTTTTGGCATGAGGCTGGCTATCGATTCAGCTGGCGGGTCATGCTGATGGAGAAGGCAGGGGTAGCCTACTTCTTTGCGCAAAATGGAGAGGGGAGAGAACGAGAGGTGGACTTGAACGGTTGGTTCACACCAAACCAATCCAAAATGATGTCAACCCAACCCGACATGATCCTCCAATGTGCCCGCTGGATCAAGCAGCACGATGTGGAGATGGGGTTGGACACGAGGGCGGTTAGAGCCGAGGTTTGGGTGGGTCTCAATGGAAGGCGCTCCCAGCTTTTTATCGACCCATTTGTGGACCTGACCCAAATCGAGGACGACATGGGCGAAGCGCGGGATTGGGTGCTCCCGTTGGACAGTGTGGTCACCATGTCTGAATTCAGAGCGCGTAAGAACGAATGGCGCGCCCGATCAGCATGGTGAATTCGGCTCACATTCGCGTGGCACGTCGGGCGGTTTTTCTGCTGCTCTTGTCTTTTCTTCAATGGGGGTCCAATGCGCAAACAGACTCGATTCCGACCATGGGCCGAGACCTCGGAGAGGCAGAGGTGACCGCCGAAAGGCCGGAGTCTGTGAGGTGGATGCAGTCCATTGGTGTGGAGGGCATTTACACAGGGATGAAGAGCAGGGTATTCAACTGGGCTGAATCTGATGCGGTTCAATCCGCCCAGCATCACCGCCAAATGCTCATTTCCGTGCCGGGTGCCAACATCTGGCAAAGCGATGCTGCCGGATTGCAATTGGGCATCGGGGTGCGGGGACTGAGTCCGAGTCGCTCATCTCACCTCTCGGTGCGGCAAAACGGCATGCCCATCGCCGCCGATCCGTTGGGTTACCCTGAAGCCTATTACACCCCCCCAACCAGAGCGGTTCGAGAGGTTCGAATGGTGAGCGGTGCCGGAGCGCTGCAGTATGGCTCGCAGTTGGGCGGAATGCTGGACTTTGTCATGCGAGACGGGAGGGAACATGAAGGGTTGTGGTCAAGTGCAGCCTTAACCTCCGTGGTTTATCCTGAGACGCTGGCCGCCTCTTCTGAGGGCGGGCTTCGCCACTTCTTCAACGGCTTTGGTGAGGTGGGGTGGCAATCCCCGGAAGGCCAGTTTCATGGGTATGCCGCATTGGAGCAAAAAAGCGGCAGCGGTTGGCGGCAGAACACTTGGTTTCAGTCAAGGACAGGATTGGTCAGGGCCGGTGGGGCGTTGGCTTCCCTATGGGTGTGGGATGTCGATGCCGCTTGGATGAGCCGTTTGGAAAAGCAGCCAGGGGGATTGACTGATGCGCAATTTTCCTTGGATCCGAGGGCCTCTTTTCGGGACCGGAATCACTTTCGTGTGACGCACAATTCGGTGGCGTTGCGCATCCGGAATGAGCCCAGCGGAATCCGAGATTGGCTTTGGAGTGCCCGGCTTCATGGATTGCAGGCAGAGCGGGCATCCTTGGGTTATTTGGGGTTCCCCAATCGGGTGGATCCAGGAACCGAACGGGAGTTGATATCGGGGCGTTTTCGTCACGCGGGAATTGACCTGAAAGGCGTCAAGCGATGGTATGCGCAGCATGGAGGTGTGCATGCCTTCACTTTCGGGTTCCAGGCGCTCAAGGGCAAAAGTTTGGCGATGCAGGGTCAGGGGGCTCCGGGTGAGGGCCCGGATTTCGCATTTGTGACGGCCGACGCTGGAGATGGGAGCAATTATGTTTTTCCCAATGCGCAGTTGGCAGCACATGTTCAAGCGGCATGGTCTCCCATTCCGGGCTGGGTCTTCACCCCCGGATGGCGGCTGGAGTTCATTGATACCCGCGCCGACGGTCAATATCGAGAGTCGATTTTTGATGGGGCGGGAAACCTGATTGAGGACTCAGTGTTTGTCCAAGTCGAGCAGCGAAAAAGAGCGGTGGGTCTTCCTGGATTGGGGTTCTCACACAAGTTTGGGGACCTGGAGGCCTATGGAAATGCCGTGGCAAATTATCGCGCCATCAATTTTAGCGACATCCAACTGAGGGGCATTGGAAGAAAAATTGACCCGAACATCCGGGATGAACGGGGGCGAAATGTGGATTTGGGTCTGCGGGGCGCGCTTTGGAAAAAGCTCAAGTTTGATTGCAGTGTATTCCAATTGAATTACCGCGACCGAATTGGTCTATATGCCACAACGATTCCCGATCCGGTCGTCATTCAACGGGTGGTTTTGCTGCGAAGCAACATTGCCGACGCCCGCACAAGGGGTGTGGAATTAACGTTGGGCGGGGTTTTGTTCGAGAGAAAGGAGGAGTCGACGAGGCTGGAAGGCTTGTTGACCGGGTCGTGGATGAAAAGTCAATACCTCGCGGGACAACAGAGTGCCTTCCAAGGAAAGGAAGTGGAATACGTGCCGGATTTCATCGTGCGTTCAGCCTTGATTTTCACACACAAAGCATGGCAGTGGGACTTGGGGTTGCATGCTGTAGGGCAGCAATTCACAGAAGCCACGAATGCCGTGTTTACGCCGGATGCCATCCATGGGGAAATCCCTGCGTTTGGTGTGGTTGACTTCGGCTTTGGCTGGACATCATCCGGTGGATGGTCCATTCGTTGTGCTGTTGACAACGCCACAAATGCGCAGTATTTCACCAGGAGATCCGCAGCTTATCCTGGGCCAGGTATCCTTCCCGCAGACGGTCGCTCGCTGCAACTCACGGTTGGTTTTCAGGGCTGGCGCTGAACCGCATCCAATCGACTTCAAGCCCGAATTCACCGGCGAGTCCATCGTATTTCATCATGCCCAACCGGAGTACTTTGGAGAGGTTTCCCCAAGACCATATTTTGGGGAGCTCCCCCGTCATGGCGCTGCTCTTTTTTAAGGCTGAGAAGGGAACCACAATTTCTTTCCACTCTGTGTCTGCTTTGAAGTCGGTCTTCCAGTAGGGCATCCACCACTGTTCGGAGACTTCCATGGTGAGGGTGAATGTGTCCGCTGAGCCTGCGGTGGTGCGGCATCGAATGGTGACCGCATCGAATCCAGACAGGTCGCGCTCGCTCCAGGGAGAGCGCACAGAGCTGAAGCCGCCATTGTTTTCCAAAGACACGCGTCCTTCCCATTTCAATGTGGAACGACTGTAGCTCACGTTGCCCACTGACCGGCCGCCCATGACGCCGTCATTTAAGGCGCGCCACGAGGACAATTCAGCCTTGCCAAAATCCATCACGCTGTGGGAGGAAACGGAGGGGGAGGAGGAGGTAGAAAACATAAGAAGGAGTCCAAAGAGTGAGCGTAAGCCAGTACCGATCATGTAAAAGGAACCGACCGCTCTGCTGTTTGGTTCAAGCTGCCTTGTTTTCTTGGATTATTTCCCGATGCAGAAGTTGCCGAAAATGTGACCCAGCAGGTCGTCGGGAGTGACCACGCCTGTGATTCGCCCAAGCTGTTCCAGTGCCTCTCGGTGGTCAACCGCCAGCAAGTCACCACTGAGGCCCGCATTCAATCCGTCGAGGGCCCGCTGCAGGGCTTCGCGGGTCCGTTGCAAGGCTTCCCTGTGGCGAAGGTTGGTCACCAGAATGCGGTCTTCAGCCAAGGCGCTGCGGTAATCGCGTCCAAGGCGCTGTTCTAGGGCGTGGAGTCCTTTTCGTTCTTCCGCGCTGATGATGAGGACTTCCTCAGCACCTTCTGGACACCATCCCAAGGGTGCCGGAGCGAGGTCTGTTTTGTTGACCAGAACGAGGATGGCCCCTGCAGGTTCTCCGTTTTCTTCAGCTGCCTTGGAGAGGACAAGGGCAGCGGCTTTGATCTCGCTTTCCGCATGGGTGCGACCCGACTCCTCTTGGAGGTCGCGGGCATCAAGCAGATACAGGACAAAACGCGCGGCTGCGGCTTTGGACCAAGCCCTTCGGATGCCCTCGGCTTCGATGTCGTCCGTGGTCTCTCGAAGTCCAGCCGTGTCAATGAAGCGGAACCGTATACCCTCTAGGGTTAAGGTCTCCTCGAGGGTGTCTCGGGTGGTGCCCGGTGTATCGGATACAATGGCCCGGTCCTCGTTGAGCAAGGCATTCAGCAGGGTTGACTTTCCGCGATTGGGTGCACCCAAAATGGCCACGGGTACGCCTTCTGCGATGGCCCGGCCGGTATTGAATCCGTCGAGAAGCTCGGCGATTTTGGAGAGCAGGTCTGACACGTGCTGGCGATAGCCATCACGGTCGACGAATTCGACGTCTTCTTCCCCGAAATCAAGCTCCAACTCCATGAGTGCAGTGTATTCAATGAGGGCCTCTCTGAAGGCGCCGATCTCTCGGCTAAAACCGCCTCCCATCTGCTGCAGCGCCAACTTGTGGGCACCCGCGTGGTCGGCGTCAATGAGGTCACCAATTGCTTCGGCCTGGGCCAAGTCTCGTTTTCCGTGTAAGAAGGCGCGCTGGGTAAACTCTCCGGGGAGGGCGGACCGACACCCGGCATCGATCAGGCATTCTTGCAGGCGTTGAACAACGAAGGGGCTTCCGTGGACGTGACACTCCACCACATCTTCTCCGGTGAAGCTCTTTGGACCACGAAATGGCAGGATCAAGGCCTCGTCCAGCAGCTCGTCGCCAGCATACAGTGAGCGCAATGCGGCGAACCCTGGGGTGGATGCAGTTAAACGTCCTCTGCAAAGGCCGTCCACCACAGGCCAAGCATCGGGGCCGCTGACGCGAATCACAGCCACACCGCCTCGGCCGGGAGGGGTGGAAAGGGCACAAATGGTGGTGCCGTCGAGGGGGTGTGCAGGCATGGGGGCAAATTAGCCCTTGCCCCTTTCCGAATGAGCCTTGCCCCGCGTTACTTTTGCGCCCGCACGCCAAAGTGCGAAACCACCATTTTGAATACCCGACCTCATGAGCGTTCTCGTCAATAAGGATTCCCGCATCATTGTTCAAGGATTCACCGGCTCCGAAGGCACCTTCCACGCGAGCCAGATGATCGAGTACGGCACCAACGTGGTTGGCGGGGTTACACCGGGCAAGGGCGGGCAGCGTCACTTGGATCGTCCCGTGTTCAATACTGTGGCAGACGCTGTGAGTGAGGCGGGAGCAGATACCAGTATTTTGTTTGTTCCCCCGGCCTTTGCGGCCGATGCCATCCTTGAGGCTGCAGACGCAGGAATCAAGGTGATCATTTGCATCACAGAAGGCATCCCAGTGGCCGATATGGTGAAGGTGAAGGCTCACCTCGATCACATGGAGGGTTGCACATTGGTGGGGCCAAATTGCCCAGGGGTGATGACGGCAGGAGAGGCCAAAGTGGGCATCATGCCTGGCTTCATCTTCAATCCCGGTCGGATTGGCATCGTCTCCAAGAGTGGGACATTGACCTATGAAGCGGTTGATCAGATCACGAAGGCGGGTTTGGGGCAGTCCACGGCCATTGGCATCGGAGGAGATCCCATCATCGGAACCACCACTTTGGAAGCGGTTCAGCTGTTGATGGCGGACAGCGACACTGATGGCATCATCATGATCGGCGAGATTGGAGGCGATTTGGAGGTCAAAGCGGCCCGTTGGATTGCGGAGAATGGAACCAAGCCAGTGGTGGGTTTCATTGCCGGTGTTACAGCGCCCAAAGGACGCACCATGGGACACGCAGGTGCGATTGTGAGTGGCGAAGAAGAGAGCGCAGAAGCCAAGAAGGCCGTGATGCGGGATTGCGGCATCCACGTGGTGGACAGTCCGGCGCAGATTGGGTCCATGATGGTGGAAGCGTTGAAGACCGTCAACGCCTGATTCTACTTTGTTTCGAGAAGGTTGCGCCTTGAATCAAGGCTTGACTTTGTGTACCCCGACTTTCCACGGTTGGCTGGCGACGTCCAATATTTTGGCCATGTCTTCAGGGCGTGCCACAAAATCAATGTCCGAGGTGTCTACCCAAATGACCCGGCTTCCTCTGGCGTGCTTAAAATGCCGCTCGTAGGCCTTCTCTAGCTTGGCGAGATAGTCCAAGTCAATGTCTTGCTCATAGCTCCGCCCTCGGGCTGCGATTTGCGCTTGTTGACGCGCTGATCCGGGCTTGAGGTAAAGAATCAGTTCCGGCTGAGGCATGCCATCGGCCATCACATCATAGAGATTCCGGAACAGGGCATATTCGGTTTGGGGCAAGGTGATCTTGGCAAACAGGTCGCTTTTGGCAAACAAGTAGTCCGCCACCAAGGCATCTCGGAACAAGGTCCGCGCCGTGAGCGCGGCTTTGACCTGTTTGAAGCGTTGGGCCAAAAAGCTGAGTTCCACAGGAAACGCGTATCGCTCAGGGTCCAAGTAGAATTGCTCAAGAAAGGGGTTGTCGGCAAACGGCTCCAGCAAGGGGTCGGACCCAAGGCTTGTCGCAATGGCTGCGGCGAGGGTGCTTTTTCCAGCACCGATGCCGCCTTCAATCACGATGTGTCGATAGGGAATGGAAGAGGTCATGGCCAAGGCGCAATTTGGGGCACATCTTCCGGAAGGTCAGCCAAACATTGCGCGACAGTGCGGCCATCCCCTGGAATGGGTTGTTCTGGAATCAAATCCGCCAAGGGTTTCAAGACAAAACGGCGCCGCAGCATGCGTGGGTGGGGGACTTGAAGGTTGTCCAGCTTGAGAACCCGGTTTCCCCAGAGCACAATGTCCAGATCGATGGGGCGGGAGGTGTAGCCTTCTTTGGGTCTCTGCCGCCCCATTTCCTGCTCAATGGCCAGGAGGGTGGCCATCACCTGTTCCGGGCGGTCTTTCCAGGGGGCATGAAGTTCCAGCTCGATGATCCGATTTAAAAAGTCGGGTGTCTCAGGTGCCATGCCAATGGCCTCGGTCCGATACGTGGGAGATGTCCGCAATACAAGGCCAAGAGACTCGGTCATTTGACGGTCGGCCTCGTCGAGGTGTTTCTGTCGGTCGCCCAGATTGGACCCGGTAGCAATGTGAATGCGCACCCAGCAAATGTCGTGAGGAAGGGACTTAGAAACGGCTCTTCTTTTGTCACGTTTTGGTTGAAATTCAGGCAAGCCCTACCCCAGTGCTCCACCTCGAGAAGGTTGGGTGGGCAGGCATTCGATAGGGCGACTGGATGCCTCTGATTCCTTAATGAATGCAAAAACAGGTACTTTGCAATACAAAGTACCAAGTATTGTGCATATCCTTGCATGGCATGACCAAAGAAGCCGCAGCATCAACAGCGCAAATGCGCAAGGGCGTTTTGGAGCTCTGTATCCTCCGGGTACTGCGCCAAGGCGAGGCGTACACATCCGACATCGTCGCGGCCTTGCAGGAGGTCGACCTGTTGGTGGTGGAGGGGACCATTTATCCTTTGCTCACCCGCATGAAAAACGCCGAAACGCTCACCTATCGATGGGCCGAAAGCCCATCAGGACCGCCCCGCAAATATTACAGCATGACCAAGAAAGGAGAGCAAGTCCTTCACAAAATGGAAGTGGCATGGAACCAATTCGTGGATTCCGTGAACTCCTTATCTCAACCTCTTGAAGACTAATTAATATGGTTGAAACACGCAACATATCCCTAGGTGGGCTCCTGTTCCAGGTAGAATTGCCGGCGTACATCGTGCTGCGCGATTACCTGTCTGATTTGAGACAAGTCCTTCGGGGCGCAGAAGGAAGGGAGGAGGTTCTGCAGGAAGTGGAGCACCGCCTTGCTGAGTTGTTCTCCCAATTCACGGCTGGAACTCGCTCAGTTGTGACACTGGTCGATGTCGAGAAGGCGAAAACTCAATTGGGTGAGCCCAAGGCGTTTCGCGAATTGACCGACGAGGAGGAGCCAGAAAAGAAAAAAAACCAGCAGGGCGACCAAAAGCGCCGCGTATTCCGCGATTCAGACGACAGTGTTATTGCGGGTGTTGCTGCAGGCCTGGCCCACCGGGTCGGTGTGGACCCCATTGTGGTACGGGCTCTTTTCATTCTGTTGCTCATTGGTCCGGGCATCGGTCCATTGTTGTATGCCATTCTTTGGGCCATTACCCCCAGGGCCAAATCGGCAAGCGACCGTTTGGCCATGAAGGGAGATCCAGTGACACTGGACGCCATCAAGGAAACGGTCGAGGATCAGCTGAACAAGGCGAAAGATGAATTTGAAAATCCCGAAAGTGGGCGCCGTTTGCTCGCCTGGTGGCGCCGTTTCATTTCCGATACGCTGCCCCGATTCCTCAAGGCCTTCATTCGCACACTGGGCTGGATTTTGATCGGAGCGTCGTTGCTGCTGCTGCTGCTGATTGGGGCGTTGGTATTGTCGGGACTGATCACGGGTCATTGGAACTTCCAGTTCATGTTTTAATCGCCTCGCCTGTCGTTGACCCATTTTCTCATTTCTGAGTCCATATTTTCCTCAACTTTACATCTCCTTCGGGAGGCAAATCACCCTTACACCTTATGAATTTCGGAAAGCAATTTCTTGCCAGTTTACTCGGCTCCACCCTCGCAATGGTCATCGCTGGCTCCTTGCTCATTTTCATCTTCGTCGGCGCCTTGGTCGGTGGGATCTCTTCCGCCTTTGAGGGCGTTGGTGGTGGCTCGGACATGAACTTTGACCTTGGCACAGAAATCGAGGAAGGTTCGGTTTTGCACCTCACGTTTGATGCGCCCATGGCGGAACGTGGCATGGAATTGCCGTTTACGCTCCAGTTCGGTTCTATGGAGCCCGAAACGCAATTGGGACTCAATCACTTTTTGGCCGACATGGAGCGGGCCGCAGAAGACGACAACATTGAGGGCATTTTGATGACAGCGGACATGATCTCTGGTTATCCCTCCATGTTGGGTGAAGTCCGGGACGCTTTGGCCAAATTCAAAGCCTCGGGCAAGTGGATTGTGGCGTGGAGCGAGATCTATACCCAGGGCGCTTATTGGATGTCCACGGTTGCCGACGAGGTGTATTTGCATCCTGAAGGCGGAATGGACATGAGTGGCATGGGCATGGAAACCACATTCTACAAGCGGATGTTGGCGGACTTGGGGGTCGAAATGACCGTGGTTCGTGGTCCAGACAATGCGTACAAAAGTGCCGTAGAACCTTATTTGCGCGATGACCTATCAGAGGCCAACCGTGAGCAGCTCACGGCCATGCTCGAAGATTTTTGGGGGCGCATGGGCGGCGACATTGCTGCAGCACGTGGCATGAGCATGGATGTGCTCAATGGGCACGTGAACAGCCTGAGTGTGAGGTTGCCTCAAGACGCTGTGTCATTGGGTTTCGTGGATGGATTGATGTACGAGGATGAGTTGCATGCCCACCTTTTGGAGAAAGGTGCCGCAGAAGACGAAGACGAGACAAGCCATGCTTTGCTCATGGGTTATGGGCAGTATCACAACCCAAATGCCTTTGAAGATTTAATCCAGAACCTCCAAGTAGAATTGGGCGCAGCTGAAGAAAGCAGCGACGAAGACGAGGCGAATGAGGACACCGCCGATGAAGGAGAGGCCAATTCTGTTGCAGTTGTGTTTGCCGTGGGGGCCATTGAGAGTGGCGCAGGCGATGACGCCACCATCGGCTCAGAGCGCATTGCGGGCGCCTTGCGCGAAGCCAGACTCGACCCAGAAGTGGGGGCGGTCGTGCTGCGGGTCAATTCGCCCGGTGGAAGCGCCTTGGCCAGCGATGTGATCTGGCGTGAGACGGTCTTGTTAAAGGAGGCGGGTAAGCCCGTGGTGGCCTCGATGAGTGACCTAGCAGCCAGCGGCGGATACTACATCAGTTGCGCGGCGGACCACATTTTGGCGCAGCCCAATACCATTACCGGTAGCATTGGCGTCTTTGGCGTCCTTCCGAGTGCAGGTAAGTTGCTGAAGGAGCGCATCGGACTGGATTTTGATGGGGTAAAGCTCCACGACCACGCCAATGCCATTTCTATGCACACGCCCATTTCCGGCGTTGCCTTGGATGCCGTGAATGAATCGGTCACTCATATTTATGATTCCTTCATTGGCCATGTGGCCGAGGGACGAGGAATGACGGTTGAAGCTGTCGATGAAGTTGCCCGGGGCCGGGTTTGGACCGGTCAGGATGCGATGGAGATCGGCCTTGTCGATGGCATGGGCAACCTGCAGGACGCCGTGGCGATGGCCGCAGACATGGCGGGTCTAGAGGACTTTGATTTGATTGAGTACCCAGAGCCGATTGATCCATTCGAGCAGTTCATTTCTGATTTTACCGGCGTGGCTCAAATGTCTGCCATGGCGGAAGCTGCAGGGGTTCCTGCGGATGCCGTTCAGGCCATGATGGAAGTGGAAGCTTTCGTGAACTTGGAGGCCAGGGACCGCGTTCAAGCGCGCTTGCCTTACCACATCCGCGTTTACTGATGGCCGAAGGCCACCGCGCGACGGCCATGAAGGACTTGCCAAGGTTGTCTGCAGAAGACTTCGTGGCGGCCGAAAAGATGCCCTTGCGTTTTGTACTGGATCAGATTCGCAGCGCCCAAAATGTGGGCGCTGTTTTTCGTACCGCGGACGCGTTTCGGTTGCACGGTCTGGATCTCTGCGGGTATACATCCCGTCCACCACACCGGGACATTCTCAAGACGGCCCTCGGGGCCACCGATCATGTGGCTTGGTCTGGCCATGAAGAGACGGTTGAGGCCATCCAGGAGTTGCAGTCAAAGGGCTTTGTGGTGTTGGCCTTGGAGCAAGCCAGTGGGGCAACCACACTCGAAGATTGGTCGCCTGCGTCCAACGGCCAATGGGCTGTGGTTCTGGGCAATGAAGTGCGCGGCTGTTCCGCCGAAGTTTTGGCTGCAGTCGACGGGGTGCTGGAGATTCCTCAATTCGGCGTCAAGCACAGTTTAAACGTATCAGTGGCAGCGGGCATGGTTTGCTGGCAGGCCTACCGCGCGATGGGACTGTCTTAACCTCAACGTGCAAACTCGTGCACTGTATGGATGTGGCGCGAATGAAAAAGCCCCGGTTGCATTGGCAACCGGGGCTTTTTTTGGATGGGATGATGTGCACTCAGTCCAAGTCACGGAACTCAAGGTCAGCACTGGCTTTTGCAGCAAGACCGGCGTCTTTCTGAACGGCCATGTCTCTGTGCTCCTTGGCTTCGGTACTGTTGCCGAGGCGGGCATTGGCAATGGCCAAGATGTAATGGCCGACTGCCGACTCGTCTTTGGCGTTGTTGAGAATGGTCTTGGCGCCGTTGGCGTCTCCATTCAGCAATTTGGCCAGAGCGGCATTGGCGGTGTTTTCCCCAGAGAAGTTGGACACAGCTTGGCTGTAGTTGCCTTCTTGGATGGCCAAGATGCCTTTGTTGTACTTCACTGCGTCACCAGCACCACTGGCACTGCCCAACAGGCGCTTGGCATCTGAAAGGTTGCCCTTCATTCGCGCAACAGCACCAAGGTTGTTGTTGATGATGGGGCTGTCTCCACGCTCGTCGGCAGCCATAAAGCGGTCTGCAGCCTGGTTCAACTTGCCCATTT
>Ga0209092_10000406_pt1 | contig 41987 bp, 33 predicted proteins | sample FraStrMetagenome_FD_187446 | JGI IMG/M metagenome (GOLD analysis project Ga0209092, IMG submission 187446) | Marine eukaryotic phytoplankton communities from Arctic Ocean - Fram Strait ARC3M Metagenome (SPAdes) (version 2) | ecosystem: Environmental > Aquatic > Marine > Oceanic | place: Fram...
CTGCGGCCCGCGCGGAGGCAGACCCTCCCCGGCGGGCCACTCCATGTTGCTTCGCCATCTGCTAAGTCGAAGCAAAAGACCACGAATTGACATCAGTGCCAGGCGTCAGACTTGGCAGGGAGCAGTTCATTGGGAGGGACGACCTCCGTGTCGTCCGCATTGCCCCTGACCATATGGTGCTGCGGTCCGCGCGGAGGCAGACCCTCCCCGGCGGGCCACTCCATGTTGCTTCGCCATCTGCTAAGTCGAAGCAAAAGACCACGAGTTGACATCAGTGGCAGGCGTCTGACCTGGCAGGGAGCAGTTAACTGGCAGGGACGACCTCCGTGTCGTCCGCATTGCCCCCGACCGTATGGTACTGCGGCCCGCGCGGAGGCAGACCCTCCCCGGCGGGCCACTCCAGATTGCTTCGCCATCTGCTAAAGCCTGCGTCAAAGTTGCGCGTTCGAGGTTCAAAGTGCCGATGTGCTACGCCTTGTTGACCTTCGCCGCACGTCGTCGGTTCGGGTAGAGCGTCCGACAGACAGGACAGATGGTACCATCGCAGCCGCGCGCCGAGCAATACTCACGGCCATAATAAATAATCTGCAAGTGCAAGTCGTTCCAACTCGTTTCAGGGAACAGCCGCTTCAGATCACGCTCGGTCTGCACCACACTCTTACCATCTGTTAAGCCCCAGCGCTGCGCAAGGCGATGAATATGCGTATCGACCGCAAACGCTGGCACGCCGAACGCCTGCGACATGACCACCGACGCGGTCTTATGCCCCACCCCCGGAAAGGTCTCCAGTATCGCCATATCAGCAGGCACTACGCCGCCATGATCTTCGACCAGCATCCGCGACAGCCCGGCGATGCCCTTCGACTTCATCGGCGACAGTCCACAGGGCCGAATGATCTCGCGAATCTCCTCAACCGGCACGTGCAGCATCGCCTCCGGCGTATCCGCGCGCGCAAACAGTGTCGGCGTGATTTGGTTGACCCGCACGTCGGTGCACTGCGCCGAGAGCAACACCGCGATCAGCAAGGTATACGGATCCTTATGGTCCAACGGGATCGGCGGATTCGGATACAGCTCCTGCAAACGTTGAAGGACATATGCAGCGCGCGCTTTTTTAATCATAGGAATATTGATACATTCGCAAGCGACTGTGCACCACGAAAAAATGTATCGACGATTACTCAAGGCGCACACTGCATTTCAGGATTGGTTGTGGGCGATTCGCCCCCACCACTTGGCTAACGTGGGCGAGTCGCCCATATCACTTGGCTAATGTGGGCGAGTCGCCCACATCACTTGGCTAATGTGGGCGAGTCGCCCACATCACTTGGCTAATGTGGGCGAGTCGCCCACATCACTTGGCTAATGTGGGCGAGTCGCCCACGCTCCTAAGCTGTGATTAACTCTGCCAATGGTTCGACTTCAAAATTCAGTCCATTGCCAATCGTGATCTCGCCACCGACAATGAATACTGGATCAGGTCGACCCAGAAGTCTTGCGCGCACTCTCAGTTGCGCTACCATACTTTTGAATGGCTAGGTTTTTTCGAGAGATTTCATGCATCATCGCGCTCACCCTACTGGGCGCAGCATTCTCGCTATTCAGCGGACTCGCGTCCCCGCCTTGGGCGGAGGCTGAGTTAGCCGCGGGCGAGATCCGACCGACCGATGCACGGGCACTACAGGTCATCTGGATCGATGCACGCAGTGCAGCTGATTACCGCACTGAACACATCCCTGCGGCGATTTATCTTAATCAAGAGCACTGGGAAACTGGCATCATCGAGCTCATGGACGCATGGCTCACGCAACCGCGCCCAATCGTGGTATATTGTGGCAGTGCAGGCTGCGGGACGAGCAAGCGGATTGCCGAGCGCCTACGCGAGGCCCTACCAGATGCTGAAATTTATAGCTTGAAAGGAGGATGGGACGCATGGCTGCGATAATTAACAGACAGCTCTTCGTACTACTCGCTCGCCTCGCACTCGCCGGTGTGTTCGTGACGGCAGCCCTGCCGAAAATTGAAGATCCAGCCGCATTCGCCAGCTCTGTGGACGCGTTTCGGGTGATCGACTCTGGGCTTTCAGGCTGGGTCGCGCTATGCTTACCATGGCTAGAGCTCGTGCTCGGGATCGGTATTCTACTGCCAGTGATCCGACGTGCCAGCGGTGCCCTGATTGGGCTCTTGCTGCTGCTCTTCATCACGCTGCATCTCAGCGCATGGGTCCGCGGGCTCGACATTAGCTGTGGTTGCTTCGGCGCGGAGACGGGCGAGGCGAGCGCCGATTACCGCTGGCTCATCCTGCGTAATCTACTCCTGCTAGGCGCCGTGATCTTGGTGCACCAGCAAGACCGACGGAACAATAACCTGGCGCCACGCTCATAAGGAACAGCTTCCCGCTTGCACCCGATCGGCACACAGATATTTATATTACTCATTATGTTTAAGCATCTATCCGCAGCCTGCCTGACTATTTCCCTGCTGGCACTCTTGCTGCCAGCAGTTGGCGAAGCGGCGAGGCTTGATTGGAATCAAACCGAGGCACGAATCGAACTCAAACCGGACGAGGAACAAGCACATGCTGAGTTCGTCGTGACTAACAAAGGCGACGAGACGGTGCGCATCGCTCGAGTCAAGACCAGCTGCGGCTGCACCAGCTCGATCCTGAATCAAAAAATCATCAAGCCCGGCGAATCTACCACGATCAGCGCCATCTTTAATAAGGGCAAACGCCAAGGGCTGAACCACAACAAGCTTGAGGTGTTCCTCGATGATCAAGCCGACGCGGTGGCGATACTGCATATGATCGTGCAAGTGCCAAAGCTGGTCGATGCACGGCCGCAAATCGTCTACTGGAATCCGTCCACCTCCAGAACCGAGCGTCACATCCGAATCAAGCTCGACAAGCGCTATGTCAACGAGATCACCAGTATCGAGTACGATCACGCCGCGCTCACGATCACAGCAGAGCCCGACCCTGATGGCCGCGTCGACCGCATCCTCCACATTCTGCCGAAATCTTTTGAGACGCAGATTCGCGAGACGGTGCGAATCCACGCGCGCGGCGCAGACGGCATAAAAGCTGAAGCCCGGCTACACATTTTCGTACAGCCTTAGGCAGAGCAGCGCCGCGGCGAGCACGAATGGCTGACCACCGGAGTGAGGGCGACTCGCCCTCGTTTGCAGCAGCAGTGGCTCAACCTGCGCGGGTCGTCCACGTTAAGCACCGAAAACTTGAACCATCACTGATTTGCAATTTGATGCTGAGCTCGAACCAACGCCCGACTGTTACAACGCCCAACCGTGATACCTTTCTCCCGCGACACCCTCGCTACTTACCAAGATCATATTGATCGATACGCTTGCGTAGCGTAGCCCGCGTCATACCGAGTATTTCAGCGGCTTTGACTTGCTTGCCCCCCACGTCTTCGAGCGTGCGCTTGATGATTTCGCGCTCGGCGTGTTCGAGTATATTAGTGCCATGCGCCTCACGCAGTTGCTTATAGACTTCGGCAAACGGCTCGCCGAAAGGCATACTCAGGGTCACATCCGCGGCGGGCGCTTCAGTATGTGGCACTTCGATCGACCCGACGGATTGGGCGCGGTCATCGATATTTGAAATAATGTCGCCAACCGACGGCGCTGACACAGGCGCATCGACACTTCCGACTGCGGAGAGGAGTTCCTGCGGTAAATCTTTGAGTAAAATCGTATCACTCTGCGCCATCACCGCACTGCGATAGATCAAATTCTCCAGCTCGCGAACGTTGCCTGGCCAAGTGTATTTTGACAACACAGCCATCGCCTCAGGCGAGATCGCCTTGGTCCCCGCCTTGCTATCAAGAGCGAGTCGCTTGAGCACAAAATCGACCAACAGCGGCACATCTTCCAGACGCTCACGCAGCGGCGGCAGTTGGATGCGCACCACATTTAAGCGGTAATAGAGATCTTCTCGGAAAGTCTTATCCTTGACCATCGCTTCGAGCGGTTTGTTGGTAGCAGCGAGCAGGCGCACATCGACCTTGACGGTCTCGCTACTGCCGACGCGCTGAATCTCGCCTTCCTGCAAGGCACGCAGAATCTTGGTCTGCGTGGCGAGCGCCATATCGCCGATCTCATCGAGAAAAATGGTCCCGCCATCGCAAAGCTCAAACTTACCAATGCGCTGTGTGGTCGCTCCAGTAAAAGAGCCCTTCTCGTGGCCAAACAGTTCACTCTCGATTAAATTATCTGGAATCGCTGCGCAATTCACTGCGATGTAAGGCTTCTGGGCGCGCAGACTGTTTTGAAATATCGCGCGGGCGATCAACTCCTTGCCAGTGCCACTCTCGCCCGTGACCATCACCGTCACTTCACTGGCGGCGACCTGGCCGATCATTTTAAACACCGCCTGCATCGCAGACGAACTGCCGATAATGCCGCCCTCGATCTCTTCCGCGCTCACCCCCTCGGACTTCTTGCCTTGGTTCGCACGGTCAAGATCGCTCGACGCCGCCAGCGCCGAATCGATCAACGACAGGATCTTCTTCGGGTCAAAGGGCTTCATGATGTAGTCGAACGCGCCGAACTTCATCGCCTCAATTGTAGTCTGAGTCGTGCCATAGGCAGTCATCAAGATAATCATCGCATTCGGGTTTGCCCCACGCAGATGTTGCAGGGCTTCAATCCCGCTCATGCCGCCCATACGATTATCTAGCAGGATTACGTCCGGCCCATGCTGCTCAGCCATCAGCAAGCCCGCCTCCCCGCTGTCCGCCTCAATGAAGTTGCAGGTACGCGTCGACAGAACACGCTTGAGAGAATAACGAAGATCATCGTCATCATCGATGACAAGAATAGTAGGTGTATTTGATATGGAAGCCATGACTACTTAAAGTGAAAGATAATCTGTTAAGCACTGTAGGTGATAGCAAGAATGATGCTCATTTGATTTTTTGGAGAAAAAAATAATCAAAGCGCCGATACAACTCAAGGGCTGGAGCCGTCCACACAAAGTTAACGAGTTTATTGACTCAATAAAAACTCGTTACTTATACTCGCACTTTAGCTAGAACTCCTTCTAATTTAGCGCGATAATTAATGAAGAATCAGCGCATCATAGATAGACAAAAAACTCATCTAAAAGGCTTTGCACTGGTGCTCGCGCTGTTGCTGATGGCCTTCGTGCTATTGCTGATACTCTCAATGACGACCCTGCTGCAAGTCGAGAGCCGCGCGGCAAGCAACAGTCTGCAAATATTACACGCACGTGAGAACGCACGTCTTGCGCTCATGCTTGCGATCGGCCAGCTGCAGAAACACGCTGGCCCCGACCAACGCGTAACCGCTCGAGCCGACATCCTCGGCGAAGGCAATTTCGATCCGTCTTGTAGGTTCTGGACGGGCGTGTGGGACAGCACCGATCCGGCTGCCACGCCAACGTGGTTAGTATCGGGAGTAAGTGTAAGCCCCCGCATTGCGCCTCCAGTCCCCATCACGATGGAAGTCGGTTTCTCTGCTTCAAGTCATCACCCGGATCAGTCGAATCACTTCCTACCGACACGCGTGGCAGCTCAAGACCTCGACCAGGGGCAGTATGCGTGGTGGATCTCTGACGAAGGCATGAAGGCTGCAACGAGCGTCCATCAAGCGCTGCATGAAGCCCTCGAGGCACTGCCAGAAGGCGAGCGCTACCTCGACTACAACCTCAACTCAAATAAGGTGTTGCACGCGCGGCATGACCCTAACTTCGACTACCACTTACTGTTCGACATTAATGACCCAGGTAGCTCAACGAAGGTGCTAATGGATCACGTAATCTACCAAGATCAAGTTGCGATACTCGCCACCAATAAGTCGCAGGACGATCGGGATACCATTCAAGCAGCCTTCAGGCACGACCATACCCTCCGAAACCGTTTTGTGCTGTCTGACCCGCGCAATGGAGGTTTAAAAAAAGATCTTAGCTTTCTCAAAACACTGGACATCGCCACCACTACCCAAGCGCAGCTCGACACGCTCTACAACGAACCGAACCACCTGATCACCAAAGGATCGATTCAGTTGGTGCAATTTAGGGGCAATCCTACCGCTCATCCCAGCAACGAAATTATCGGGATGCAAATCGGCGAAGATACGATTGAGACAACTGAAGCCAAAGCTAACCACTTCGACCTGTTGCCAGTCATCACCGAACTACAAATCAGCTTAGGCATTGCCGCTGAAGATGGCAACGCCGCCCACAGTTCGACGACCGACAGCTCGGTCTACCTAGTATATAAAGTGTATTTGGAACTGTGGAATCCCTACACCGTTCCGATTATGATAGGTGATAACAACCTGCCTGATTCTCTAGGATTTTCAGACATTGCCGTCGAAATAAAGAATCTACCCAACTTCAACATCACCAATAACAATTCGGCCAGTTCCGCGATTGGCTCAATCCCAAATATCCGAGTCAAATGGAGTGATCACCGTCGCCCTAAAATCCTGCGGCCTGGGATGGTTTTTCGGACAAGTCTGCCTCTCGATTCGGGCAGTCTTAGCAATTCTCACGGCGACAACAACAGCGGCACGATTCAACAAGTCTTGGGGGTAAGTATACTCGGCAATCGATCCGACAATTACACCGGCAGCTTCACTTTCAACAGCTCGGCCGTCGACATAACACTACAAGCCATCAATGCCAGCAATCAGGAGCGAGAGATGCTAACAATCGAGTTAAAGAATTACTCGGATTTCAGCATCGATTATGATTACAACAGCTACAACAAACGAGCCTCTTGGTTAAAACGCGTGCCCACTTCCAGCACTGGGGCATGGGGTATGAACACTCATTCTCTGGAGGTCCCTGGCTACGCATTTGCATTTCGTTATCGTATGCTAGATGAGCAAGAATCACCAGGATCCATTGCAGACATTTCAAATTGGCTCAGTGAATACGACATACGCAGCCGCTCTATCAGCGTCGATATTAGTTCTTGGGATCTGAACGAGGCATGGACCTCAACCCCCGCCCTACCCTACGACTTCAGTGTCAATGGTGCAGATGCTGATCTCTCTACATTCGAGCCCAGCGAAAGCTTCAAAGGCGACCATTTCTTTCATTACGAAACCTCAGGCAGCTACACCGGCCGACGCGACCGAATTGCGCGCTTCATCGATCCACCGATTAGTGAAGTGACTGACCTTGGTGCGTTCAGGAGCCTCAAATATAAAGATTATACCGCTAACTCGATCGGCAGCTCATGGGGCGGCGATTTAAACGACCATTATGATCGCTATTATTTCTCTACCCTACCAGATCCTAAAATCATAGAGTGGGATGGCGTGGCTCCTCTAGCTAACGGTCGAGCTGCCCATCACGTCGAAATCCCCCAACTAATCGATCCAAATGCCGCCGAGCACTTATTCATCGAAAACGGCTTCAATCTAAATTCGACCTCCAAGCAGAGCTGGAAGAGTTTGCTATCGAGCAAAAGCTTCCCTGAAAATACATACGGATTTCGCTACGAGCAGGCTGACGATTCCAACCCACCGGAATGGGATACACATGCAGCCGCGATTGAACGAATTACCGTCACTCAGCCGCAGGCGATGGTTCATAATCTAAGCGAGAGAGCGAGCGACTCACGCTTCAATTTCGTCTCGCGAACAGGCAGCACTGACTACCTCAATGCCTTCAGTATCGACAACCTCAATTGGCTCAATTCGCTGCAATACCCAACTTTCTATCAGTCGATCCGAGAACTCACGGAGGCGGATGTGGCAGCCCTAAGCACTGCCATTGTGCAACAATTACAACAGTATCACAAAGCGAACGGCCACCCACCTCTCAGCATGGCCGCCTGGCTCAACTCCGGCCTACTGCAAGATGCGATCAACGCGGTACCAAGCCTAAACAACCGAAAGAATGGCACGGACTTAATTCCTGCGCACACACCCGCACACATCTCACAAGCCACGCTACTGAATGCACTAGGCCCCTTTTCCTTTGTTCGCTCAGACACATTCCGCATTCGCGCCTACGGCGCTGCGCAGAACGAAAGTAATGACGAACTCCAATCTGAAGCTTACCTCGAAGCAGTGCTACAGCGCTTACCCGACGAACAAAGCAATCGCCGATTCGGACGATCATTTAAAATTCTCCACATTCAATGGATTGCTCCAATCAATCAGTCGCCACCACTACGCTAGCAATGAAACTCAACACATATATATGGCTGATCTTAGTTGCAGTGGCTACAGCAGTGGCAGCGGAGCCAGTCTCTTACTCGGTTACTTTCTCGACCTATGCGCTACGAGCACTGAAGACTGAAAATCTCTATTACGCAGATGCCCCCGACAGTTTAACTAAACTTGAATTCAGAAAAAAGAGCCGATCAGACTATTATCAAGCAACAATTCAAAGTGCGGACGGCACACTCCGAATTTACCGTCGAAACACGAAATCCGCAAAAAAAACGCCGCCCACATTAGTCGGTCGAATTCGAATCGAACCAAGCAACGTCCCTCTACTCCTACTCATCACAGCAGATAACGATCGCACCAATGATACGATCAACGCCTATGCGATCGACGATTCACAACACAACTTCCCCCAAGGTAGTATTCGCCTAGTCAATATTACCGGGATTGATGTCTTTGGAAAGATCGGCACAGCAGCGATGGCCTTAAAACACGGAGGCATTAGCCAAGCATACAATGATGGCAGCCAGCAGCCGCTCGACATTTCTGTCGCTGCAAAAGGCAACAATCGCTACCATCTACTCTACAAGAACAATATTCAGGTCACTTCCGGTAGTCGCAGCCTGCTAATCCTAACACCTCCGGCTCGAGAAGGCTCCATACGCATCGGCGGCCATCTATTGCTGGAATCCCCAAACGAGATTCAGGAGTCAGCTCATCATCTATAACGCAGCGTATTTCGCCCAGAGATAGGTGAACGACCAGGCGAAATCGCGAGGGCGCTGTTCGATCCATGCATTCAACTCATCGAGGTCGATCCATTTACCATCGCTCACTTCTTCGGGATCGAGAATGAACGGGCCCTCTGCCCTGCAACGGTAGACCCAAACGAACTCCTGCCCTGTTTGCTTACAAGGGGACACCTTAAAAATGCGCTCAAGGCCGCTAGGCTCGGTCAAGCCGATCTCTTCAGCCAGTTCACGGGGCGCGGCGGCATCGTAATCCTCGCCACTATCGACGTGCCCAGAACAAGAACTGACCCATTTACCAGGCGCCGAATCTTTGTTCAGCGAACGGAGCTGTAGATACAATTGCCCCGCAGCATTAAAGACGAAAACATGCACCGCACGGTGCATTAGCTGTTCGCGATGAACAACGGCACGCTCCGCGACGCGAAGGACAGTATCCTCGGCATTAACGACATCGAATAATTCGGATTTTTGCACGGTAGTTCTGTAGGGAAAGATGGCCGTATGGCGATGAACCATGATGAGCACAGCTAGCGACTAAAGTTCCATCTGTGAAGTATAAAACAGGAAACCATCAACTAAAGTCCGACTGCTCTGCCGAATGGCGGCATGCACGCTCGCGCCTAGCGAATCAAGCCCTTGAAGTCTTCAAAGTGACCAGTAAAGCCACCCGGGACACCTTTGTTGATCACAGCAACCGCATCATGTGAATGCAACGATTCGAGATGCGCACAAGCGACTTGAAAATCAACAATCCGCGGCTCTGCATCGAGTTGCTCGTAAAGGAGGCGTGCGGCATCTTCGACAAATTTGGTAAAGGCACCATTCATCTCGGCAAATGCTTGTTCGTCCTCGCGCTTGACCATGACTTGCGTCTCGGTCTTGAGAGCTTCGAGGCAAATTTGCTGAATGTCTTCGATCGTGACGTGTGCGTCTTCGGCCACTTCGACGCTGACGCGGGCGGTGCTACGCTGCGAGTGCGGGATTCCATATATATTACGACTCTCACGCGCATGCTCGGAAAGCTCGGATGAGCACGGGCAGGCAGATGAATAAACAAAATCAAAGTGAATGTACTTACGAAAACGGTTAAGCTCGTCGATTTTACCCTCGAATGCGCATTTGTAATACTGCCAGCCTTCGAGGCCGCTACGGAGGCTAGGCTTGAGGATTGGGTATTCGAAATCGAGCTTCAGCTGCGCGCGGTGCGCAATGACCTCAGTCTTGTACTGCAGCAAGATCTCGTGCAAGAGGTCGGGCGTAAAAATGCGTTCCTGAAATGTGTAAAACACACGCATGATACGCGACATGTTGATCCCCTTCTGGTTAGCCTGCAAAGAGACAGTACCGGTAATCGAGGTTTCGAGTGTCTGCGTGTCAGAAGTGGGCGTGATGTAGCGCAGCGGCAGCCTAAAATTTGAAATGCCGACCTTCAGGATGGGCACATTAGCACCGAATATCTGCTGCGCGTCCGCGTTCTGCATATCAGGCAGGCCGGCGCGATATTCATCGGTGAGGACGAAATTCTGGTCATAGGATTTCACTGGCTTCGCGGCGGCGGCAGTCAGTTGGTCCTGTACTGGAATGCTTTTTTTATTTTTCATGCTTCGATGGATCGCCCACAGGTTGTAACCGACACTCTCATAACAAGCTGTCTGAGAATGACTAGGGGCGCAAGCCCACGTCTATCTTTGTAGGAGCGACGTAGGTAAAGCAGTATTGTCCGACTTGGCAAGTTCGGAAAAAGACTTTGCCGAACTTGCCAAGCGTGCTAAGTCTGTGCCCACATGTCGTCCGATTTTAAGATTTTAGGTTCCAGCAGTAATGGTAATTGTGCTCTGCTGCGCACCGGCAATAGCAAAATCCTGGTTGATGCCGGCTTTTCCGGCAAGCGCATCGGGCTGATGCTCGAAACCGTCGGTGAATCGATCAATACCATCGACGCGGTGTTTCTGACTCACGAGCACTGCGACCACGCTCAAGGTATCCGCGGCCTCGCCAAACGCGCCGACCTGCCAGTGTTTGCCAATCGCGATACCGCCGACGCGGTGCAGAGCAAACTGGTCAAAAAAGTCAACTGGCAGGTCTTTCAGACCGGCACTGGCTTTAAATTTCGAGACATTGAAGTGCGCTCCTTCTCAGTGCCGCATGATGCCTACGATCCTGTCGGCTTCACATTCCACTGGGGCGAGGTGGATGACCTGATCTCGCCACGCCAAAGCCTCGCATGGGTCACCGATCTGGGATATGTCCCCGAGCACATTAAAGAACACATCAAATCAGTACAAATCCTAGTTCTCGAAGCCAATTACGACGATAAGTTACTAGAGAGTGACGAGCGGCGCCCTTGGTCACTCAAACAGCGTATTAGAGGTCGCCACGGCCACCTCTCCAACGACGCTTGCTACGAGGCCCTCAGCGCACTAAACGGCAGCTCCGAAGTGCGGGAAGTCTACCTCGCCCACCTCAGTAAGGACTGCAATACAGTCGAACTAGTACAAAATAAGTTTGCGGACCTCTCCGGTAACGCTAGCACCTTTACCATTAAGGTGATCGACCCTAAAATTGACGCTGCCCCAACCACCAAATTCTAAAGAAATTAATAGATTCCTAAATCGCATGAAAAATCCTTATCGCAAAACCAAAATCATTTTCACTGTAGGTCCAGCCACGCAAAGCGAAGAAATGCTGGAAAAGCTGATCCACGCAGGTGTCGACATCTGCCGCATCAACATGGCACATGCCGACCATGCTTGGACTCGTGAAATCATCCAGCGCGTGCGCAAGGTCTGCAACAGTGTCGGCCGTCAGATCGCGATCATGATGGACGTCAAGGGACCAGAAATCCGCACCGGCGATGTACCCGAGACTTTCGAGCTGGAAAAAGGCGAAACCATCGATTTCACCTACGGCGAAGGCCTTGGCGGTTTGGGCGAAGATGGCATTCGCCGTGTTGACGTCAACTACCCCGAATTTGCCAACGACATGAAGGTCGGCAACACGGTGCTAGTCGACAGTGGCCTCATCCGTCTGCGGGTAGTTGAAATCGAAGGCCAGCGCGTGCGCTGTGAGGTCCTGATCCCCGGGCCAATGGGCAATCGTCGGCACATTAATTTACCCGGCGTTCGCGTCAACCTCCCTGCAATGACCAAGAAGGATCGAGGCGATGTTGATGTCGGCATCGAAGAAGGCATCGAATTTTTCGCGCTGTCGTTCGTCCGCGAACCAGGCGACCTCGATATCTTCCATCGCTACCTCTCTGATAAGGGCTCGCCGGCTCAAGTCATTGCGAAAATCGAAGACCAACAGGCGATTCGAAACCTCGAAGGCATCATCAAAGCCTCCGATGGCTTAATGGTCGCCCGCGGCGATCTTGGCGTCGAATGCCCATTCGAAGATTTGCCTTTGATCCAGTCACGCGCCATCAACGCCTGCATCCAAAATACAACACCTGTGATTGTCGCGACCCACATGCTCGAATCGATGATCGACTCACCGATCCCGACGCGTGCGGAAGTGACAGACATTGCTAATGCCATTCGTGAAGAAGCCGATTGCGTGATGCTCTCTGGCGAGACCACCGTCGGCAAATATCCAGTGGAGTGCGTTGAGACGATCAATCGTATCGCCAAGCGCATGGAAGGTGAAGACGGCCCAGTACTACGCGAAGACTTAGTGCTCAAGCTGCCGAAGTCTAAAATGCTGCGCTCCGCGGTCTATCTTGCCTCCGAGCTCGAGGATGCCGGCATTGTGGTGTTTACGCGCCGTGGCTTGCTCGCACAAAAGCTCTCTTCACTACGACCAAATGTGCCGGTTTACGCATTTACCGATAACCATGATGTTTTCGGGCAGCTACTGATCATGCGTGGCATTGAGCCGTTCTTCATGGAATTCGACAACAACGACCCAGAGCGCACCATTCAAAATGCCTTCAAGGCTCTAGAAGCCCGGAATTGGGCAAAAAAAGGCGCCCCAATGGTCGTCATTACCAATGTGATTGCGGGCGAAAGAATCATCGATACCATTCAGCTGCGTGAGGTTGAATAAAAGGGTAACCATCCCCGTCATTCTAATGGATAAATTAAAAAACCTGCTCCTACCACTGGCCCTGATCTTCGGTGCGATTGCCGTCTTCGAAACTGGCGCGCGCTACGGTGCAAGTAACATGCGGGCCCATGCGATTGCCAGCGAACTACAACTACCACTGAGCATCTACATCGCGGGGCAATCCACCATGGATGCCGCGGCGAAAGCCCAATGGGCGGCAATCATCGACCACGGCATTGCTGCTGGCGCGATCCACCGCCAACTCTGGTATCTCAATGAAGAGGCCAAGGGCCAACTCGACAAAGCGCTTAGCTTCGCACTGTCCGTACGGGGCGATGGAACTGCTAAACGCTATGAGTTGATCGCAAACAGCGAGGATCAGCCAAGCGGCCTGAGCGACACGAAGCTCCATGAAATTCAGAGCGCCATCAACCGCGCGAAAGTCGAACTGATCGATAATGCCCGCAAAGATGACGGGGTGGATCAGGTCAAAGATTCCGTCTAATTCCGCGGATGGTTAGGCAGTGCCGAGCATTCCATTCGTGCATCGGCGCTGCGCTTATGTTGGTGGAGAGGTTGCTTAACGATTCGCAATCGATTTATTACACATGTGCAGAAAACTGAAGAATATCGTCCGGGTGAAAGTATCATCAAACAAGGCTCCGAGAGCACGGGCTTTTATGTCTTAGAGAAAGGTGCCGTGGAAGTTTACAAAGACGAAACCATGCTCAACGTCCTAATGTATCCTGGCACTATTTTTGGCGAGATTGGCGACATCCTCGGCAAGCCCCGCACCTGCACCGTCAAAGCCCGCACTCAGACCACCGTCATCAAATATGACAACGGTGACATGGAAAATGTGATCCGAGAACATCCCGAGATCGCTATCAAAATCTTTAAGACACTCGCCAGTCGCTTGGAGCGCACCACTCAGAAGTTGGCCGACGTAACACACGTTTCCACCGTGTGGTCGATAAAGTACAGCAAGTCTTAATCGGAGATTTCAATCATGCAGCTGTAAGGTCGCAGGCTACAGTCCGATTACTACCACATGAAACTTCTTCTCATTCCGCTCATGATTTTTTCTCTATTCGCCAACATGCTCTCCGCTGGACTTACAGTCGGCAGCGACGCACCACAAATTTCCGCCATCGATCATACCGGCAACACGATCGATCTGGGGGCCGCATTCAACACCGGCACCACCGTAGTCTTTTTCTACCCTAAGGCGATGACGCCTGGGTGTACCAAGCAAGCCTGCAGTCTCCGCGACTCTTGGGAAGTGCTACAACAACGTGGCGTGACCATATTTGGCATCTCCGCAGATACCGCCAAGACACAAGCGGCGTTTCGCAATAAACATCAGCTACCGTTCACGCTGATTGCCGACACCGACAAAGTGGTGAGTACCGCATTTGATAAAAGCCGTTGGAGTCGCCAGGCCTACATCTTTAAAGACGGCAAACTAGTATGGCTCGACTTGAAAGCTTCCACCGCAAATCAAGCTGACGATGTGCTCGCAGCCCTCGACCAACTCAACAAATAAGCGGGATTGAGGCGCGCAACGAGCCGTCGACTCAAAAGAAGAACGCTTCGGCCAGTGCTTGCTCAGTCGCCATGGGCTTGACTCGTGTGTAGATCTCAACTTCGCCTTTGCCTAGCGACGCGTGGATTTCGCCACGCGAGCCGTCCTTGAACTTGCGGCATTTCAAGTATCGTTCGTCGTTGTAAACAAATTCGAGCTCCAACGCACACAGGTCAGACGACTCTGACTCGATCAGTGTGAATTCCGTGCCAAGCGATACGCGTGACTTGCTACCATCGCAATCAGAGAAACACGACTGCACCCATTCCAGCAGGCCACGCCCTTCTCCGGGCATCGATGCGCAGTGTCGCACACGAACTGCCTGCAGGCCATCGCACAGGCTCTCGACCGAGTAGCCACTCATAAACTGGCCGATCGCCTGCCGAGCTGGCAGTAATCGCGCCTTGGCCAAATCGACCGCACGGCTCGGGTCTGGCCAATTCAAGTTCGATAAATCCTCCAATTCGACCGAGCTGTCGTAAACACAACGACGCACGCCCAGCAGCAAGTTATCAAAATAAGTCTCAATCCGCTTCGCCGGGACCCCGCTAAACCAGTGATACGTCGGCAAATCGCCCTCCAACCAGATCGACACTTGATTGGCCAAATAGCCAAAATCCTCCGACTTATAGCGCAGCATCAAAGCTTCACAGCAGCACATCTCGCGGTGCGAATCACCAATATAACATTGGCTAAAGAGCTTACTCTCCATCCCACCCTCTAGATCCGCACGCGTCGGGCATAGCACAATAATTCGGCTCGGGTAGCGCTGCGCAAAACGAATCAACGCATCGAAGCGCTCTCGCGCCTCTTCTGCAGTCACTTCAAGACCGAAGTGCAGCACCACGTTCATCTGCGACGCGCGCGACTCCAGATGTGCAGTCGATGGCTCAGAGTCCCACATCGAAGCGAGCCGGCTGGTCACCTCGCGAACAGGAAGTTCCACCCCTGGAAGGGCATTAATTAATTCGGCCATAATGGAATGTTTTTGAACACTGAAAGTCAGTTGTTACTTTGATGGCTACGACCCCGAGCGGCGCCATTGATGGCCTTTTTCTTGAAGCAAGCGCTCACTCTCGACGGGGCCCCATGAACCTGACGCATACTCCGCGAGCCCACTTTGACCGCACTTTTCCCAGTGCTCTAGAATAGGCGTCACCAAGTTCCAAGAAGCCTCCGTCTCATCGCCACGAATGAAGAGTGTGCTATCGCCGATCATTGCATCGAGAATCAAACGCTCATACGCTTCAGGGGTATTGGAGCCAAAAGTTGTCGCATAACGAAAGTGCATTTTCACTGGCTGCGTGCGCGTTTCCAGGCCAGGGACCTTCGAATTCATGATCAAAGTCACACCTTCGTCTGGTTGGATACGAATCACCATTGTGTTCTGTGCCACGTCGAACTTCTTACCCTCCGAAAAGAGAATGCCCGGAGGACGTTTGAACTGAATCGCAATCTCGCTGGCACGCCGCGCCATGCGCTTACCCGAACGAATATAGAAAGGGACACCCTGCCAGCGCCAATTGTTAATCGATAAGCGCAATGCCGCGTAAGTCTCGGTGGATGAATCCGCCGGAATCCCCGGTGCATCCATGTAGCTCTCGACCGGATCACCATTGACCAAACCTTCCGTGTAGCGGCCGCGAACGACATCACCGCCATCTTCCTTCAGTTCCAGCGGTTGAATCGCCTTCAACACTTTAACCTTCTCATCACGGATCGACTCTGGGTCGAGCGAGACCGGTGGCTCCATCGCCGTCAGTGCGACGAGTTGCATCGTATGGTTCTGAATCATATCGCGCAGTGCACCACTAGTATCGTAATAACCGCCACGCGTGCCGACGCCCAGACTCTCTGCGACGGTGATCTGCACGCAATCGACATGCCCACGATTCCACATCGGTTCAAAAATCGAATTCGCAAAACGCTGCACTAACAGATCCTGTACCGTTTCTTTGCCAAGATAGTGGTCAATCCGATAGATCTGCGGCTCTTCAAACACACTATTCAGCGTGGAATTTAGCGCCCGTGCCGAAGCGAGATCTCGGCCGAACGGTTTCTCAATGATCACCTTCGAGGCCAACTTCGTACCGACATGCGCCTGCGCCATACCACTACTGCCGAGGTTCTCAACAATCGGCTGGAACACGCTCGGTGGCGTCGAAATATAGAACAGTCGCTGCACATCACGGCCAAGCTCAGCCTCGATCTTATCGATCTTTTTCGCAAGCGAAGCAAACGCGGCACCCTCATCGTATCCACCCGCATGATACGTCATATTCTGGCGTACACGCTCCCATATTTCTTTATTAAGAGGCCGGCGCGAATGCTCACCAATCGCCTCATCCATAATCTCACGGAACTGCTCATCCTCGATCGGCTTACGTCCGAAACCAATCAGGTGAAACTCCCCAGGCAGCAAATTATCCACCCCGAGATTGAAAATAGCAGGCACCAGCTTACGCGCAGTCAAGTCGCCAGAGGCACCAAAAATAACCACGACCGTGGGCGGTGCGCCTCGATGCTTGCTCAAGCCTTTTAGAAAAGGATGTCTGGATTCGTCTGTTTCGTTCGTCATGACTATTGGCGTTGGACTGAAAAATGTTTATGAAAAAGAGGCACATTTGGGTAATGACGCAACTCTCCACGCCCCCCTTTGCAAATTGAGACGTCTATAATGTCAAAGCGGAAGTGCTTTGGTGGTTTTTTCAACTGCTTCAAATAGTTCCCAAAACCGCGCCTCAACACTTCTTTTTTATGACGGTCTACCGAATAAAAGCCCGAAACTAAGGCCGCTGCCGAGCGCGCACGCACTTCAATAAAGACCAAAACTTCGCCATCCTGACAGATCAGATCGACCTCATCCCGCTTGTAGCGCCAGTTCCGGACGATTTCACGATACCCCAGCACGCGTCGACAATGATCCGCCGCGAGGTCTTCGCCGAAGGTGCCTCGCTGCGCCCGCGTGCTGTCCTCAGGCAAACGACGCGGCCGTGTGCCCCATCGACACGCACGGATACGATGAAAAATATTCACCCCTCAATCATTAGCGAATTGGGCATTGTTAGCAAGAAATCAGATAGAAATAGTCCAGCGCTGCTTTTTAGCTTTCCAGATTTTCAGTATATATCCTTTGTAAGGGCACAGTCATGAGGATCCAAAAACATATTGTCGTCGGCGCGGGCCTCGCAGGTTGCCTGCTCGCATGGCGATTAGAGCAAGCGGGGCAACACGTGACACTCATCGGCAGCACCACACTGCCCAACGCCTCGCAAGTCGCGGGCGGCATCATCAATCCCGTCACCGGTCGCTGGATGACCAAGAGTTGGGGCTTCGATATGCTGATTTCTCATGCCGCTGCCACTTACCGCGAACTGGAGCAACAGTTCGAAATCGAACTCTACCACCCGGTTCCCCTCATCCGCTATTGCCGAAATAGTACCGACATCAAACGCATGGGCAGGCGCATGCGCAACCCACGCTACGCCAATGTGCTTGGCGAGCCCATTCCCGAGGGCGACGGCCCCGATTCATTCGAAGACACACATGGCAGCTTTCACATCAAACAAGCCGCCTACGTTCAGTTGCCGCTGCTGCTGCAAACCCTGCGTGAGCATTTCACCCAAGCAGGTATCTTCCGCGACGAGACCTTCAACCACGCCGACTTAGCCCGACAGGACCCACAATGGCGCTACCACGACCTGCAAGCGGATCACATTATTTTTAGTGAAGGCGTCGGCATGCAGGCCAATCCATGGTTCAACTGGCTACCGCTGACCCCAGCCAAAGGCGAAACCCTGATACTCGAGTGCCCCACACTCGACCTGCCGCGCGCGATCTACCACCATCGCAAGTGGCTGCTGCCCTACGGCGATCATACCTTTCGCCTTGGTGCGACCTTTGACAGCGACGACGCCTCGCCCGAACCGACCGAGGCCGGCGCGCGCGAACTGCTTGATGACGCCCGCTCCTTCATCGCTCCACAGCACGCGCTCACGGTCAAACAGCACTACGCCGGCCTGCGCCCCACCACCAAAGACATCCGCCCCTTCATCGGCGACCATCCGACCGAAGCCGGACTGCATATCTTTAATGGGCTCGGCTCCAAGGGCGCCTCACTCGCCCCAGAATTGATCCGCCAATTCTTAGCACACCTACTTGGCGGCGAAGCGCTCGATCCCGAAATCGACATTGCACGCTTCCTCGACACCACCACTCACCCTCCCCGTACCGATGCAACTCACTGATCTAGTCCACGATTACCTCAGCCAACAACTCAAGCCAGGCGACCATGCGCTCGATGCCACCGCTGGCAACGGCTACGACAGCACAGTGATGGCCACACTAGTCGGGCCCGCAGGCCGTGTCATCGCCATCGATATTCAGCAAGCGGCGATCGCCGCCACGCGCACACGGCTTGAAGCGGCCGGTTGCCTCGCTCAAGTCGAGCTGCTCGCGGCCAATCATGCGCAAGCACTCGCATCGCTTTGCTCGAAATACGCGCAGACAATGAGCGCGATCACCTTCAACCTCGGCTATCTCCCCGGCAGCGACAAAAGTATCCAGACCGAACCCGAATCCACTCTCGGCGCACTGCGCGCAGCCTGCGAATTGCTCAAGTCAGACGGCCTGCTACTGGTCATCGCCTACCGCGGACACGACGGCGGCCAGACTGAAGCCACCCAAGTCGCGAACTGGCTGCAGACAGTTCAGCAGCGTGGTTGGACAGTGGAGAGCCACGAGCCCATCGTCACAGGTAGCCGCGTGCCACCGATCCTCTGGGTTGCGCGTAAGACTTAACAGTCTGATCCGATCAGTTCGCAATTAAACCGAAATCCATACGCTGAAGATTTAAAAAGTCTCCCTCGTATTGCCGCGAAATGAAAAAACGCAGCCGCATCGTATACGCTTGTTGTGGCGCGCGGATTGGTAACACCACACGTCGCACACCATCCGAACTCCCGGTCGGGCAGCGGAACAGCGTCTCTCGACGTAGTGCATCTCCATTTTGGTCCGTCCATGACAACCTCACTTGCGAACGATTGTCCGGACTGATCTGGTAGGCCATGCTGGCATCCAACAGGTAGCGCTGCCCAGAAATCACGGGAATATCTCGAAAGATCGAAAACACATCCGCACCCGTAACGTGTATCCCCTGCCCGGCACTGACTGTACCAACCGCTAAATGCTCGGCAGGGCGAAAATCAAAATGCCACCCAGATACCTTAGGCAAATCTGGGCCAAGGAAGTTGCGCGCCTGCGGCGCGGTCGCCTCGTGCTGTAAATCGACATTCGACAGCTTTGAGTGAAACGCTCCGGCATCCGCCCCCCAGCGCTGCGCAACTTCAGCGACAGCCGCATACTCCAGATAATCGTCGACTGGAATCTCCACTCCAGCCTGCGCCATCGCAGCCAACGCAAAGGCAACTGGATCTAACTTTGAGTATTTGGTAAACGACTTCAGTCGAGCATGGATTGGATCTTCCAGCAACTGTTGGCTAAATGTATCAAAGGCCGCGCGCGCAGCGATAAAATCGCTCAGTTGCTTCGGTAAAGCAGTCGGTTCCCCCTCGTTCCGCTCCGACAAAACATCCAAGCCATTCGCAACGAGGCGTGTGCGGGTCGCATGATACTGCGCAAATAACTCCGTCAAGCGAAACGCCTCCGAGACTACCTCGATGCGCGCCAAGCGACGTGGATCGTCGGCCAGCAGCGCCTTGCCCGACTCGATCAACGCGCGCAGCTGATTGAGTCGCGCCGAATCAAACAGCTCGATGCCAAATTCGTCTTCGTAGAACTTGATCCATTCCGCCTTGCCCTCGTTGGCATTGCGATGCGCCTCGGCTTGCTCGTAGAACGCTCGCAGTGGCACCGCAGCCGCACCAAAAAAGTGCGTATAATATTCATCCAGCAGTGCGGCGGCATCTTGATCCGGGTTCCACAGTAACTGCGCCGCTAACCACGCCTTACACCCATCTAAGCCCCACGACGAAGGCAATTGAGAGAAGAACACGGAGACGCCGTTGGCACTCATATATTTCAGGCTCTCTGTGATCCACTGATTAAACTGCCGAGGATACACATACGGTGCGCCGAAATAATAATCCCAAGTCGCGATCCGCTCCGCACCCGAATCTGCCCAGCGTTGAATCAAGGCCTTATCCTGCGCCCGATACTCAGGATCATGCCACTGCGCCCGATCTGAGGTCAGCACCGGCATCACTCTGGGATGAAGTGGAAACGACGGCGACTGCTCCGTCCAGTAATATGCCAAAGCAGTCAAGTAGCGTGGCTCCCCCGCCGGTGTCGTCCATGCACCGCCCTCTTCAAATACCCGCGCCGCGACTTGATTCATGAAACCAAACACCAAATCCGTGTAATTCGGACGCCCGCGGAAATACTCTACAGGCTCAATCATTCGACGTGTGGCCTCAGAGTCGTCAAACAATACATTATCATTGATCGACAGTGAAAAACTCCGCGCCTCGGGATTCTTCTCAAATGCCGCCAGCGCCGCTTTAGCTGCGAGCTCAACCGCGCGCGGTTCGGTAAAGTCAGGCTGTGGATCGTAGCCGCCGCTGCCCTTCGGCTTGCGTCGGCGCCCATACACTTCGGAGAAGACCTCCGGCTCTGCCTCATAGAGTGCAGGCGTAAACACCTTCGCCAAGGCATGATTAAACTGAAAACGGCGCACGAGTCGATTGCGTCGGCCGAACTCGCCATTCATCGGATAGAACGTGCGCATCACATACGCCGGCTCTTCGCGCCAGCGACCTTCTGGAAATTTGTCGCGCGGCTCACCAATCAACTCCAAGCCTAAGTCACCCGCCCAATACCAGCGTGCGCCGAGAAGCTCCGCGCACAGCGCATACACTCCATTCAACACCCCGCGCTCGCCATCACCCGCGACAAACACCCGAGTGCCTTGGCGGTGAATCATAAATGCATCATGCTGCAGCTGGCTGCGGCTGCCGCCAGAATCACCAAGGTAAATCGCATACTTCGGGCGATTCGCACCTGCCGTCAGGACCTGCAGTGCCACTCCCGTGCGCCGCTCAAATACGTGACGCAAATCTGCGACTGCCGCCGATAACGAATCTCCAGCCTCAGCAGGCACGACCAAGGTGCGCAGCGACTCCAATGACAAGCGACTCGAGCCGGGCAAATGGTCCACCCGCCATGCGCCTGGCCGACTCGACTGCGCCGAAAGCGTCGCCACCATAGCGCACATACAAAGTGATAAGAATAAGTTATGTAGACGCATGGTAAAAAATTAAGCCCCCTCAACACGAGGGATTTGGAATCAGCCCGCAAACAAAAGCGCCATCAGGCTCAGAAGGCAAAAAAGAACCGCGCAGAAAGGTCGAATTTTGTTGAGCGACTTTATGATTATTCGCCCAGGCACGCGTTTCGCAAAATACGCAGATAAAAAGATAAACTGCCCTCACCACCCGCCGACGCCAAGCAAGCCGTGCTGGGAAATAGGGCGAGTGATAAAATGAGTCTGGCTGTCATTCCCTCAATCATAATCAAACCCAAAGATGCGAGGCGTTTGGGCGCAGTTGATCTAGGCCAGATCGAAGCGCTCGATGCCTTTACGCACATCGGATAAGAATGCCGCCGCACCGACGCCGTTGATCCAACGATGGTCAAAAGTCAGCACTAGAGAGGCGACCTCGATCGTAGCTCCATCTTTTGAGTTCGGATCGGGCAACGTATAAGGCGCGCCGATAAAAATCGTCGCAACCGAGGGTGGCACTATAATCGGGATCGCGGAACGAACATTGTAAGCACCCATACTTGAAATCGACAGTGACACCCGATTCTTCGAATCGATCTCACCATGGCGCGTGCGACGTATTGAATTATTGAATACATCCGAAAACTCCGCCCACTCCATGGCGTTGACTTGCTTGACGACTGCAGTCTCCAACGCATCTCCAGGAAGTGCCACTGCCATGCCGAGGTCAAAACGATCCGGATCATAGACCAGCTCTTCCCCACGGATGACTGACGCGAAGCGTTCATGCTTACGCATTGCCTCGGCGACTGCCCATGCCGTCATGGTGGCCGTCGAAAGGGTGCCTCCGCTGGTTTCCTTGCTACGCAATCGTGCATCGCTAACATTCTCCCAGCGACAATTCATCTCGATCGTCGCGGGGATGATGCCCTGTAAAGACTTGATCGCTTCGAGCGAAAGACCCGCAGTTTTGTTTTGCGCATCATAGGCCACAGGCTCAGATGCGGCTGGTGCCCGTTTCGTAGTAGCAGCCGCAGCGACTACGCCCGACATCGTCAGTGCGATTAGCTCCTGCCCCACTGTCACTTCATCTCCTTCGGCGATTTGCCACTCGCCAAGAACGCCATCCTCATCGCACTCAATCGGGAAGACCGCCTTATCGGTTTCCACCTCGCAAAGCGGATCATCGGCCTTCACCTCATCCCCCGCATGCTTCAATATCGAAACGACACGTGCGACTCGTATGCCTTCACCGAGGATCGGCACGGTGATCATTTTGGTCGCACTCGGAGGTTGGTTCGATGCAGCAATCATAGAGTCTGTAATAGTTGTTGGTACCGATGCCGCGTCGAGTTGAAGCGAGGCTTCCAGCGTCGTCGACAGCAAACGTTCTAGTGCTGCAGCGATACGCGCTTGGTCTGGCAGTGCCGCAAACTCATAAATCGGGTTAAAGCCAACATGCACGTCGTCTTTGGAGACGATGACCGGAGGCGTTTTCAAGCCCTGCAGCACGTCGCGATCGCTACACATCTCTGCGACGATCATTTGGCCAACGCTGGCGCTGATGTTATCTTCCTGCACAATCAACAGTCGCCCAGTCTTACGCAGCGATCTGGCGACTGCCTCTTTATCCCAAGGCGCAATCGAGCGCAGATCGATCAACTCGACATCCAGATTCGAGTCCATCGACTCCAGGGTCTGTTCGACGAGCTCAACGCAATTCCCCCAAGTCACTAATGTCAGCAGGCTGCCAGATCGTACCAGACGCGCTTGCCCGAGCGGAATCGCCTCGACCGCAGTCGGCGCAGGCAACTCGGCCCACATAAGATGCTTGGGCAGCAGAATAATGGTGGGGTCTTCGCCGTGCAGCGCAGTCCAGAACAGGCCAGCCGCATCGCCAGGGGTGGATGGCACGACCACTCGAATGCCGGGAACGCGCGCGAAAGACGCCTCCCCTGCTTGACTATGCCACAAGGCACCACCCGGCAAATACCCCCCGCAAGGCGCATAGATCACCAGCGGGCATTGCCACTGACCGAAACTACGCCAGCGCAGCGTCGCCATATTGGACACCAGCTGATTCCAGCCAGGATAAATGAAATCAACGAATTGAATCTCAAAACACGGCCGCTTGCCATAAGACGCCAAGCCGACGGAGACCCCCATGATCGTGGACTCTGCCAATGGCGAGTTGACTGCACGCTCAGGGTCTTTGCTTGAAAGGCCTTTGGTTAGGTTAAATACGCCGCCTTTCGGATCGGCGATGTCTTGACCAAAGAACACCACATCTGGCAATTGATCGAGCGCCGCGTGGAAGGTGCGATTCACCGCATCGAGCATGCGGCAGGACTTCTCGAGTTTGATCTTCGCTGGCGGCGCAGGAGTCACCGCTCCGGTCAAATGCAGCCCGCACTCTTCGCCTAATGGATCTGCTTGAGTACTCGCCTGTCGATAGGCAGCACGAACTTCTGCGCGTAGCTCCTCTTCCTGCGCAGTCGCCTCAGCTTCGGTAAGGAGCCCATCCGCGATGAGTTGATCCTGAAATAGTTTGATCGGGTCACGCTGTTGCATGGCTTCCAGCTCATCCGCAGCACGATACATCCGCTGATCATCCGCGCTGGAATGATTCGAGAAACGCTCGACATCGCACCAAATAAACGCAGGCCCTTGCCCAGAACGTGCGTGTTCCACGGCAATGCGCCCCGCCGCCGCCACTGCTTCGACATCACTGCCATCGACTCGTATCCACTCGCTGCGATCCAATACGCCGAGTGCAATGGGGTTCGTGCGTGTGGTCGATGTACTGATCGCGATACGGTTATCTTGTACCACAAAAACCATCGGCAGCTGCCGCTCTTTCGCAAAACAGACCGCTTCATAAAAATCCCCCTGCCGCGCGGACGCCTCGCCCAGCGAGGCATACACGACATTCGGCTTGCCATCCAGCTGCATGCCCCAAGCCGCGCCACAGGCCGGCAACAAATGCACGCCCACTGGCGAAGGATGACTCCAAATATTAAGCGCGCGGTCGCTGAAATGTCCGGTCAATTGCCGACCACCGCTGGAAGAATCGCGCTTCGCATAAAACGCGAGTGCTAGATCGAAATCGCTGAGGCCACGTTGAGTGCAGAAAGCTCGATCGCGATAATATGGGAACGCGTAATCATCTGCTTCGAGATGGATTGCGATGCCCGCGAGCGCCTCATGGCCCATGCCGGAAATATGGAACCAGCCCTTGCCCTGACGTATCAAGCTTTGCTCACGCAAATCGCCCAACCGACTTCGCCACAGAACACGTAATAAGGATCGACGCATTTCGGCATCCAACTGCGTGCTCGTATCTAATTTGGGGGGGGGCATTTCTATCAGTAGGAAGTAACGAGTTTGAATCCGAAAAAGCTTCGCATGACTTAACTAAAGAATAGGCAGATTGCTCCTGCAAGAATGAATCACAACTGATTCTAACACGAAAAAGGCCCAAATACCTAACTACAGCGTACTACGCTGCAGCATGATTGAGCAATTAAATCTCTCCGATTGAATGCACACGACTCGATCGACGAACAAGCGGCAGGACGCCGCTACGACTGCCCCAGCAGTCTCGTAGCGCGCTATTTCAAGATACGATGCAAGGCAGCACTCATATCCTTGATTCGATATGGCTTCGGCACGACGGCTTTAAATCCGGCTGCTTCGTACTCGGACATCACATTCGAGGTGGTGTAGCCACTCGATGCCACTGCGATCAGTCCAGGGTCATACTCGGATAAGATCCGACACGCTTCTTCGCCGCCCATCCCGCCAGGCACGGTTAAATCAAACACCACCGCATCAAATGGCTTACCCGCTTCTTTGGCCTTTTTATACGCTCCGATGGCTTCGTCGCCATTGGCCGTGAGCTCAACCTCATAGCCAAGTACTTGCAAAATCTCGCCGGCCACCATCATCATCGCCTCCATGTCATCCATGACCAGAATACGCCCATGCCCGGGGTAGATCGTATTATCCTCCTGCGCCGCGACTGGCGTCGACGCGGCAACTTTTGCCGTTTTCGGCAGATAGACCTTAAATGTAGAACCCTCAGATACGACCGATTCTACCGTCATGAGGCCATGATGGCTCTTAATAATTGAATAGGACGACGCCAAGCCTAGTCCATTGCCATTCTTCTTCGTCGTAAAATACGGATCGAAGATACGCTTCAAATTATCTGGCGTGATGCCGCCCCCCTGGTCCTGCACCGCGATGCAGACGTAATCGCCCGACGCCAGCGAAGGAATTTTTCCACTGCTGACACGCTCACAAGTTAAATCTAAACGAATGATGCCCCCCTCGGGCATTGCTTGGTCAGCATTGATGATAAGGTTATTCACGACCTGACTGATCTGCCCCTTATCGGCATCAACCGACCATAAATTATCATCCTTATGCACTTCGCATTTTACATTCGAACCACGAAGAATGAATTGCGCACTATCCTCCACCAATTGATCGATGGTGGTGGCCTCCAGCAGCGGCGTGCCGCCTTTTGAAAAGCTAAGTAATTGCTGAGTCAAGGAGGTCGCCTGGAGCGCTGCCTTCTCCGCTAAAAGCAGTTTCTTCGAACTAACATCCCCCTCATCCATCCCCATGCGCACCATCGAAACATTCCCCAACACAGCAGTCAGAATATTATTCAAGTCATGCGCAATACCTCCGGCTAATAAACTAATCGAATGCAGTTTCTCTGCCTGAAAGAGCTCTTTCTCTGCGTTCTGGTGCGACGTCACATCGCGCAGCACAAACACGTAGCCATGATGGCTCGGATCGCCCTCGAGTATACAACGCATCTCCACGGTGACCACGATTTCGGCGCCGTCGTCTCCCTCTAAAGAAATACCCAGCTCCGGCGCGATCTCTTGGGAAAGAAACACGCTGACTGGGTCTGTGATTAACTTGCCTGTCTTCGGATGTCGCAACTTCAGCACATCGCCCAAACGCTGGCTGCGCGTACTCTCCAGGCTCATGCCAATCAGCTTCACGGCTGCTTGGTTGATGCGCTCGATCTCACTATTCGGCTTCACTGCAATCACAGCGTCTGCGATCGAGTCCAAGGTCACCGCAAGGCACTCCTTCTCTTGTTGCAAATCCAACTCCGCACTACGGTGTAGGGTCACATCTCGCAAAATCACCAACAGCGCGCTGCCACTCTCCCAGACTAAATCCAGCGCGTTGAGCTCGACCACCCGTGTGCTCTCTTCAGGCCCTGGCACCTCCAGTTCGAGCCGCTTACCTCGCTCGACTTCAAACGGAAATATTTCTCCAACCAGTGACTCCGGCTCCGCCTCCAAAAGCTGAGCCGCCGCAGGATTTAAGCACTTGATCTCGTACTCCTGAGTCAAAATCAACATGGCATCCGTATTCGCATCAAATATCCGTCGCAGCAGCTCGGCATTGTGCTGAACCTCTCGAGCCTGCGATTCCAATCGCTTCAACCGATTGGCTCGTTCGATCGCAGAGCAGATCGAACGACGCAGCACCTCACCGCTCAAGTGATCCTTACACAAATAATCCTGCGCGCCCTCCTGTAGGGTCTTGAGCGACAGCTCTTCATCATCCGCGCCAGTCAGCACGATGATGACCTCATCCCGAAGAGTGCCAACCACCGCCTGTAAAGTCGCGATTCCACCACTATCTGGCAACGATAGGTCGAGAAGAATGAGATCGAACGCCTGCGCCTGCAAGGCCTGCAGCCCATCGGCCAGGCACTTTACCACGAGTATCTCAAAACTTAGATTAGACCGCCCCAAGCACTCACCGACGAGATCCGCATCCGCCAAATTATCTTCGAACAACAATATCTGAATGCACTGTTTCGGTAGCTTCGCCATAGTCATACAGTAAAAATAGTATTAAGTGCGATACGACCGGACAAATCAATCTCTTATCGAAGGCCCTTGCCGCTTAGCGGGCGCCAGATCGAAAGTGCCCGCTGGCCACACTCCAGAGGCAATCCAAATTCGCCCCCGCTGCCGGCATACTTGACAATGCACGGGGTGGTGCACCGGCAAGATATTTACTCCCCGGCTCTAAGCTGCCCGACTCCGTGGCTATGCAGGCATTTGCACGCTTTGGTGAGGCTAAAAATTTAATCGTCACACTGGCCAATCCCCGCTATATCTCGAGATCACTGCTTATGCCGTGCGCATTCTCTTATGTCCGTCCTCCCAGGTCACAGCATCGTAAAATACTTTACTCTTCCTTTCAACGAGGTGGAGATTGAAAACTGGGCAATGGCTCAAAAAGAGGCCCTCGCCGGCCCCGTCACCTTCGGCCAACTGTTCACCACCCCGGAATGCAGCCGCCGTGCCAAAGAAATCATGGAAATCGTGCAGATCTATGCACACGTGCCGACGATCATCGGCTGCTCAGCTAGCGGCCTGATCGCGGGCAACCAAGAGATCGAAAACGAAGCGGGCTGTTGCATCGCACTCTACCACCTGCCGGGCACACAAGCGCGCGCGATCCATCTGCCACTGGACGTCTTCGAGCCAGCGGATCGAGCCGCAAAAATTCGGGCCGCGATCGGGCCACATCCTGAACACGTCAATGCGTGGACCCTATTTGCCTCCTCCGAGAGTATTGGCAACGAAGCATGGCTGCCCGATTGGGACCACGCCACCGAACATCGCACCACGATAGGTGGATTTGCTTGTGCTGCTTCGAATGCGCACGAATCCGCGCTCTACCTAAACGGCGCAGTGCACACCGACGGCGCGGTTGCGCTGGGCCTAGAGGGCGCCGTGACCATCGAACCGCTGATCTCGCAAGGGTGCCGCCCCGTCGGCTCGCCGTGGACGATCACCCAAGCCGAAGACAACGTCATTCACCAGATCGGCAACCGCCCAATCCTCGAGGTGCTACGCGACACGCTCGAAGGCATGTCGCAGAAGGAACAGCAAAAAGCCCGCGGCAACATCTTTATTGGACTCGTGCTCGATGAGTACCAAGCGAGCTTCAGTGTTGGCGACTTTTTGGTGCGCAACCTTGCAGCGATTGACCCTCAGACTGGAGCGGTCGCAATCGCCACTCCACTCAGGGTCGGCCAAAACTTACAATTCCAAATCCGCGATGCTCACTCCGCATCCAGCGACTTCGAAATGCACCTCAAAGAGAAGGCTGCAGAACTCGCGGGGCGGTCGATCTACGGCAGTTGCTTGTGCGATTGCATCGGCCGAGGCACTTCTCTCTACGGTGTGCCCGACCACGACGTGGCGATCATCCACGATACTTTCTCCGAACTCCCCATCGTCGGACTGTTTTGCAACGGTGAATTCGCGACCAGCCAAAACCGCACGCTGCTCCATGGCTATGCGGCGAGCTTGGGATTGTTTGTTAAAAAGCGCTGAGAGCCGTCAGCACAGCGCTCAAGCACATTAGTAGTCATCGCATGCTTGGTCCTGCATCAGCTCACAGGTTAACCGTGCACTTGGTTAGTCTAACAAGCGTATCGGCCAGATCCGACCCTCCCGGTCGATCAACTCTACATTCTCGGCAAACACACGATATAAAGCCAACACTGGGGACCTAGAGACTAAATCACCTTCCAAATAATAAGACTCACTAATTTGAGCCGACCTCGGACTCGACTGAATCGATGTCGCCTCCAGGCGTAACTGCGAGATAAAGAGCTGAATGGTATCAGTGGTGACGACACGCGGACCTGGCACCGAAATCTGCGAAATCATCTGGCTGCCGAGCATCTCACCGACTCGGATCTTCCGACTCCCTAAACGGACGAAGAAGCCCGCTTCATCCAAACCTAAATTTTCAACAATATAAATCGACAGCTCTTCTGCAGTTTTAGGCGTCGGTAAAACCTCTGGCTGCGCTCCTGCGACGACCATAGACTCTAATTCTTCGACTTCATTGAAGACATGATTCGCAACAAATGGCTCACGCTGAAGCGCACTATACGTTTGCCAACGACGAGGTAACCACTGCTCTTTGATTAAACTCTCGACCGCACGGTCAGCCACACTGACTGCTGGAGTATTCCGCTTGACGAAGAACTGCTTACTCGCACTGCGTTCAGAATTAAAAAAACTCAGACTCGTGGGAGTGATCACACCGTAGCTCACCAGTACCCACAGTAATGCGACCAGAGCAATTGGAACGACCACTCGCGGTTCATTTAATAGTTTACGCATTATTCTGTAGGCTCGTCGGGTAGAATGTGATCGTGCGCCAACGGGTATAAAAACACGACACTCAGTTTATAATCGCTTGCGGTACGCTCGATGCGCAGGCTTTTAATTTCTTTGGTCGGCGGTTTACGCCATAAATAATCAGCGATTCGGTCGATGGAATGAAACGGCAAAAAAGCAGTCGCACTGATCGGATCAACGATTGGCACAGTCGCGACTACCGCCACCTCCACAGCACCAAAATAGGCCGCGCTCGCTTTCTCTTGGGTTGTGGTGGGATCACTCAACACTTCGCCAGCCTGAACCGACCTCAGGGTCCAGCCTTGGGATTCAAACACAGGTAGTAATTCGCGCCGAAAGTTTTCTGTGTCGACAGCATCGACTGCCATAAATTGTCGCTGAAAAATTTGTGCTCGTTTGTACGCATCGGATTGGCGCAGTCCCTGAAGCTCCGAATTCAACTGCTGTTGCTCCTGCTTGAGTTCAATACTACGGCTCAGCAAGCCCTGCCACCGAAACTCGATCGATCGAGTGCCCGCCCCCAAGTAAAAGATTCCACCCACCAGTAGACCAAGAAAGATCAACACTGGGTAAGATGACAGGATATTCAGAAACTTAAATAGGCGCCTACGCATGACTTATAAAGACCTCCACTTGGTATTCGCGGTTAGTTTAAACCTGACAGTGAATTTACGCAGTCCACCCCGTTGGACAAATCGCGACGCACCTGCATTGGTCGAGTTAAATTCGCGCTCGAATGAATCGATCTCCCACCCTTGCATTCTAGTCGCCGACTGGAAGGCATCAATAATTTCAACTAAATCACTGTCGGGGCTCAACGGTCGCCCATGCATTTCAATCAACGCAACAGGCACACTCGGATCAATCTCACAACTATAAGAGTCTAATTCTACCAGCTCTGGCAGCGCCTGGGCCAGCGACTTCATAATTATTAACACTGGGACTGGCACTGGATCCTCTTTCTCGAACGTCTCACGGTCACGGCTAAACTCAATGACATTCCTATAGGCCTTATTCTGCTCAATGGTCTGCTGCGCTTGGTTGATTAACAAAGTTTGTGATTGGAGACCGGTATTTAACATACTCACCTCAACCTCTAGGTTTTGTTTCTCCTCAAGCAAAGGTAGCACAAACAGCGCGGCAGCACCGACGGCGGCAATTCCGACAACAAAGGCACGGTGACGCAGCCGCAGCCGCAACTGCCGCGCCCGCTCCGACCTTGGCACCAAATTTAAACGCGACTGCAGTTTCGAACGACACAGCTCGGCCACAATCGAAGCTTCTTCACGCGCGCCTTGCATCTCTAGATCAGCGCTGAGCTGCGGAGCCACGCCAAACTCTTGCTCCGTAAACAGAGCTAAGCGGCGCGCACTCTGCTCAAGCTGCGCACGGTCGCAAACGCTCCCTTCCAAACGGCTAAAAAAGAGCATACGCCCGGCCGCATTGCGCGCGATCAGATAGCCTGCCCCGCCAAGAGCCGTGTATTCAATTCGCTCGCCTACCTGATGATGGTCGCCCGCAGATAAGAGCGACAATGCCTGTGGCAAACTGTAAATACCTTCAAAATAAACCCCCGCAGCGAGCGCCCAACGCGCCAATGGCAAGACACTGTCTAGTGGCAGACTACTCACAAAATGAAATTGATGCGCAGTCTTCTCCTCAAGCTGCATCGGGCTTGCTGACCACGCCCGTGGCTCGTTACCATAATGCTTTTTGCTACGCTGCTCTAATAATTGCTTTTGCAGCTTTGCCCCGATCTGCGGGATACGCTCTAAATGATGATCCAGCCCAGGCAAATCGACGTAAATGCGCAACCGAGAGATTGATAACGCGTCCGCATGCGACTCGAGGAAATCCACTACCGCTTCGGCAGTGCTCGCGGCCCCGTCTGCCAACGTCACGCAGCCCTGACGCCCCGCGCGCCAGAGTGCGACGCGGTGATGATCCCAAATTAATATGGTAGTGGTGCCCATGCGCTAGTGTCTAATAATGCCACTGCAGCCCGTCAAAGCGCAATGTGCTGAAATTATCGGTGATGGTGAAGATGCCGACTTCTGCAAAGGTCCACGGCTCCCCCAGAAGTAATTCCTGCGTCTTTAGGAAATAGCGATTTTGAATCGGGTCATCTGCATTATCCCATCCACTCAGAGCCAATGGACTATCACCCGAAAGAGACGAAATTAATGCAAGCGGGGCGCGATTGGTGAGGGTCAGGGTGGCTGTGATCGATTGATCTGGCTGAGAATCGAAGGAGCGCCGCCCACTGATGGTCACAGTCGCATCTTGAGTGACATCAATTCGACGACCTCGTTGAGTATGCATGACTGCCTCCACATAGGTGTAGATTTGTGCAGGATGATCGAAGAAGTCATCTAAGTCTAGGTCTTCTGAATATAGTTCCGTATCGATTACATCATTTCTGTTGTAATCGACATTGTTGATCGTTTCGTCTAAAAAGTAATCAGGAGTGTTATTTCCATTTAGGTCTTCGCCACGATCCAAGAATCCATTGCCGTTCGCATCTTCTCCAGTATTTAGATTATTATCTCTGTTAAGATCTTCAGTGGTATCTCGTGCTTGTATGATGAATTCAGCATCTTGAAGGTTGGTGCTAGAAAGCGCAACAGTGCCCCTGTCCCAAAAACCTGTGTGAGTTACATTATTTGGCACACTTGCCAAAGTTGCAGAAGGCTCCGGCAGCACCAGCACCATCTCATTTAAAGCCATGAGTGGTTCTGCTGCAATCGCCCTACGATTCTCGATCACCACCGTACAGAGCCATTCACGCAAATCAATCCGCTCAATATTCAATTCCGGCGCGCGACCAGTCCATTGCTCCTTACTAAGACCATAATCAGGCCAGTCCCCTGATGCGGGATTACCATCACTGCCAACCGCCCAATTATTCCAGAATGCATTGAACTGCGTGTTAGTTAATACATCTGCTAGTGGCAGGTCTGGATTCGTGGTAGACACCAGCAGCAAGCGCAATTCCTGCGGATCTAGCGGGTCAGCTAGCCAAGTACTCCCGTCGCCAGTGATTTCAAAAAACGACTGACCGCCCCAGCTGGCCTTTGCGAAATAAAGCTTCCGCGTATTCGCTTCGCCCGGAATGGTGCCGAGCGGATAGCGGGCCTCATTGGCGCTGCCAGCACCATGACGGGTCGCTAGGTTCCACCAGTAATCGGCATCTGCGGCGGTGCCGGCAGTAGACGCATTCATATCAAGTGGAAAACGCTGCTCACGTAACATCCCGAGTTTCAACGCCGCTGCGATTTTCGGCAGTGCTGCTCGGTCGTCGACCGAACGCTGGGTACGTATCAAATTCACGACACTCGGCACCGCCGCGGCAAATAAGATCGAAATCACCACCATCACCCCAATCATTTCGATCAGGGTAAAGCCAGCGCGGGTGGGCCGTTTCGCTAAGGGGTATGCATGCATCATAGTTTAATAAGCTCCTGGGCTCAACATATTGACGAGTGGTAAGAAAACGGCAGCTGCAACAGCCCCGGCGACAAAAACCGTACAAACAATCAGTCCAGGCTCTAGAAATGCGAAGAACGTTTTAATCTGTCGCGGCACTAAATCATCGTAATAATCGACCACTGCCTGCAAGGCATCGTCCATCGATCCAGTGCGCTCTCCGACCCCGATCATCGTACGCACAAGGGCAGGGAAAACACGATCCTTGGCCATGCCTTGGCTGATACTTGAGCCATTCGCCACCGCGTTTTCGATCCGTTGCACACTTTGTTCGATCACTTTATTGCCGACCACATCACGCGCCATTGCCAGTGAATCGGTAATCACGATACCAGCTTTTTGCATCAGTATCAGGCTCCGTAAGAAGCGGGCAATCGCTAGAGTCCGAATCACGTCACCCAAATAGGGGATCTTCAACAGTAGCTGATCTCGTATCAGTGCCGCTTGTGAGGATACCTTAAACAATACGCGCAGGCCTGGTGGAGTGGCTACAAAAACAACCACAATCACCGCCCAGTAGTTCACCACAAAATCACTGCAGGCAATCATCGCTCGGGTAATCCATGGCAGCGGAATATCGAGCTCGAACAACAATTCGGTGACCGTCGGAAAAACAAAGCGTAGCGCGATGAAAATAAAAACCACCAGTGCGGCCATCACAAAAGCGGGATAAAGCATCGCTTGCTTAAACGCCTTCCAGTTTTTATCCATCCATTCCAAATAAGCACGTAGCTCAATTAAGTTTTCAGCCAATGAGCCACTCTGCTCAGCCACTTGCACCACATTGCGAATGTAACCAGGGAAGACTCGAGGAAATTGCTCGAGTGCCTTACTCAGTGGCGTGCCCTGCTCGACCAACTCCCCGAGGCGGTCACGTATCTTGGACTGAGCTCCAGAGGTTTCTTCGCCCTCACGAGTGCGCAAGGCTTCCAGCACAGGTACGCCCGCGCGTAGCTGAATGCCAATTTGAAAAATCAAATTGGCCAGTTCCGCAGATTTTAGCGTGAGGCTCGCATAGCTACGGCCGCGCAATTTTTCGCGCGTTTCTGAATTGACTAATTCAAGCCCTTCTTGCGCGAGCAGGTCATTTAAGCGCACCGCTGATTCAGCTTCGCGCTGACCTTTGACGATTCGGCCATCCGCGGTGACTGCGGTATAATTAAATTCCGGCATCCGCGGTTTCCATGTCTGACTCGAGCTGTATCACTCGGCCCACTTCCTCAACCGTCGTCAGCCCCGCTCGGGCTTTAGCTAGGCCATCCTGGCGCATCAATGGAATCCCCTGCTTCTTCAGATACTGCTTGAGAATCGCGGTCGGTTGATGGTTATCAATTAAATTCGTGAGTCCTGGTCCGACTCGAATGATCTCGGCCAGACTAATGCGCCCATTATAGCCGTTGTCGCCACAGGCATGGCAGCCCACCGCGCGGAATAATTCGACTGGCCCTTCGACTGGTCCTCCGCCAAGGCCTACCCACTCTTCGGGCGTCAATGTGTGCGCCTCACGACAGACCGGACAAAGTCGCCGCCCGAGGCGCTGTGCACTGAGCCCGATCAAACTACTGGAAAGCAAATACGGCGGAATGCCCAAATCGGTTAAGCGCGGCACGGCACTGATCGCGTCGTTGGTGTGCAGTGTAGAGAACACCAAATGTCCAGTTAGGGCCGCGCGAATCATCAACTCAGCGGTGACTTGGTCACGAGTCTCACCCACCAAAATCACATCAGGATCTTGCCGTAAAAGCGTGCGTAGCCCACTGGCAAAAGAAAGTCCGATTTCGTCTTTGATCTGCGTCTGCCGAATTAAGGGCAGCCGATACTCAATCGGATCTTCGAGTGTGAAAACACTGCGCGCTTCGGCATCAATCATCGAGAGCAGCGAATACAGAGTCGTCGTTTTACCACTGCCAGTCGGGCCAGTGATCAGGAACACACCATGCGGTTGATCTAAAATGTCGGAAAATTGCGTCTCCTGTTCCTCTGAAAACCCCAAGGTGGGAAGCTTCAATTGCAAGCGAGACTGGTCGAGTAATCGCATGACTAAACTCTCGCCATTACTACAGGGCAAACTGGAAACTCGGATATCAATTTCCTCGCTACCAATCGCAAAGTGTATTCGTCCATCCTGCGGCAGTCGATCCTCCGCAGTATCCATGCCCGCTAAAATTTTAAAGCGTGCAGTCAGTGCGCTGCGAATCGCACTGGGTAATAACAGCCCTTCCTCTAGCACACCATCCACTCGCAAGCGAATACGGAAGAAGCGCTCCTCTGGGTGCAAGTGTACATCACTGGCCTCGCGGGTAGCCGCATGCATCAGGATTTGCTCCGCCAGGCGAATCATCGGCGGATCATCCTGACTCTGCTCATTCAGCAATGCCGCATCCATTTGAATGAAGGCGCCCACTGCGTCATACAGCTCATCGTGCGCTGCATAGTTGCGATTGATCGCGAGTCGAATGTCGGTTTCCGATGCAGGCAAGGCCTCCACCGGTTGCCCTGCGGCGGTTTCCAAGCGTTTGAGCGTCGGTAGATCAAACGGATTGCTGGTCGCAACCCAGAGGACGCCGTCGCGTTCAGCAACCGGCACTGCCACTAAGCTCTGGCACAACTCCATCGGGAGCTTGGACCGCAGTGCATCATCTAAGCTAAGCCGGCGCAGGCTGAGATGATTGCCCTCGCCCTGCCCTTCGCGAATAAAATCACTTGCAGTGCGCAACTGCCCACGAATCGAACGATAGCGCGACAATTCCTCGCCGGTGACGAGCCCAAGTCGCTGCACAACTTCACTGAAGCTAAGCCCTAGGCGTGAGCCTTCGCGCTGGGCTAAGACAATCTGTGAATTGGTGAGTATACGTTCCGACGCAAACCAGGCTTCCATCGAAATAGAAGCCTGGTGAGGATCAGAAACATTGGGCGGGATATCGCTCAAGTGACTATTTAGTTATCCAAACAAGGATTACTGATGCGCAACATACAAAAACGCATCGTAAGTGGAATCACCGTTATCAATAAACCAAGCGTTCGCACCATCAATGTTAGTCAGAGGCGTTCCTCCTGCAGCAAGTGACTCGCCGATCACATTCAAGTCACCTTGAACAGTATTTGGAAATGGTCCATTCACCTTAGTGCCTAGTGCAGCTGCTTCCTGAGTCGTCAGGTTGGGCATCATGAAATATACGATGCGACTGGCACGGCCTGCAGACTTGAACACGAAGGGTGCTGTGCCATAGCCGGATGCTGTACCACCACCCGCATCAAGTACACCGCCACCGGCGATGGTCGCACAGCCAACTGCCCAATCCTTACCATTTATATCTTCGCCGATGGGTGTTCTCTCAGCCTCAAGTAATTGTTCCTGCAAGACGAGTAAGTCGCCGAAATCTGCACCAGCACCACTGACTGTAGTCGCCCCAGCTGGGTCGGTACGGTAATCAATAATGGTGGCCAAAGTACCATCCTCGGGAAAACGATCATAACGCTGATAATAACTCAATGCAGCCGACTTGGCTGAATTGACCGAACCAATTGCAGAAGTGACCTTGGCGTCGCGGATCGATTCGATCACACGTGGCGCTACGACTGCAGCGAGAATACCGATGATCGCTAGGACGCCGATCATTTCAATGAGAGTAAAACCTGACTTTTGCGGTGTTTTCATAGTTTTTGTAGTTTTGATGTATCGCTAACGTAACTTAAGTCAGCTACGAGTAGAGTTTTAAGAATAATATACTCACTGAGTCATATACCTTATATTATAAATTACTATCAAAATTTATGTAAAGATAGCGTAAAAGAGCACACTCGGTCCGCAAGCCTTGCATTGAGAACTAATTCCACTGCGCATAAACACTGCGCATCCGATGGAGCTGCGCTTTGACCCAATCGACTACGGACGAAGCTGAGCTCGTCCCTCCCAGAACCGTGATTGCTCCTTCGGCAGGGACCCTCGATGTGGTCCGCATCTGATGCATTTACGTTCTAATCATACGGATGCGCAAAATATTTCAAAATGGGATTAGACGGCCACTTTCGACCCACCAGCCTGACCGCCCTAGCGCAAAGAACAAGCCATCGCTCGAGCACACTCAGGTCGTCAGACAAACAACGCAGGCAGCAGTGGCGTTCGGCTTGCCACGCAACAGAGCAGTCAAGCGACTCAATTTATGGGTGATTGCGTAGACTCGAAATCACGATATACAGCCCGAGCAAGCCTGAGACCAGGAAGCCGACGATACCGATCGCGGGGAAGCCCCACAGCAGTGGTCCAATGCCCGTGGTGATGATCAGCGACGAGCCGATCAACAAAGAGCCGATAATGATGCCGACCGTCAGGCGATTCATGGATGCATTGAAGGTCGCTTCAAGATTCTCCGTACCGGTATGATGAAAATTGATTTGTAGATCTTCCTCTTCGATACGCTGCAAAATACGCTGCATATTTTCAGGGATCTGCTGCATGCGACGAAACATCGCCAACATCGGATAAAGCGTCTGCTGCGTGACACTTTCGATACTCCAACGTTCTTTATTCAGTTTCACTAAGAACGGCTGTGCCACACTGAGAATATCGAAATTTGGGTCCAACGAACGGGCCGCCTCTTCGACACTCAGAATCGCCTTCGAGAGCAGGGCATAATCAGCCGAAACTTCGATCCCGTTGCTGCCGAAAATATAGAGCATCTCCAGCCCAACCGTGCCGATCTTGGTGCCGGATGGGCCAAAGTCGCGATGCTTGTTTAGCAAAAACGTCACCTCTTTCTCCACTCGGCGGCGGTCAATCCGGCGATTATTCACCGCCATCCGCTCTGCCACACGAATCACTTTCGCCGCGTTGCGATCAGTGATTGCGGCAAACAGATCGACCAGTAAATAGCGCATCTCTAGGGTGATCTGCCCCGCCTGGCCCCAATCCAACCAACAAATGCGCTGATCTGGCGTGATCAGCATATTACCAGAATGTGGGTCCGAATGGAAAAAGCCGGTACCAACAATTTGGTGAAACACCGATTCGCCACCTTGCTTGGCCAACTCACAGGCATCGGCCTCCGGCAGTACCGCCTGATCGGGCGCGACCCCGTCCACCCATTCCGTCACCAGTAATCGGCGCGTGGTGAAGGTGGTATAGACCTTCGGCGCAAACACGCGCTCATTATCCGTATTCAGCGCGCTAAAAATTTCCGCATTGTCCGCTTCGTTGTTATAATTCAGCTCCTCTTGTAAACGCTTCTCTGCCTCCTGCACCAACAGTGGCAGATTATAGGGACGCAGTTCTGCTACCCGTGCATGCAGTTGCTTGGCAAACCAACCAATGATCTCCAAATCCGCCGAAATTGTCTTGTGGATATCCGCGCGCTGCACCTTGACACTGACCCACTCGCCAGTGGAAATGAGCTTAGCCTTATATACTTGGCCCAGCGAGCCGGCCGCCACCGGAGTCGGCTCAAAATGGGCAAACACCTCAGCGATTGGGCAGCCCAGGTCCTTCAATAGCACCGGCTCGATTTTTTCAAATGCCTGCGGCTCCACCTGGCTGCGCAGCTTCTTGAGCTCCATCACCAGTGGCTCCGGCAAGCGATCCGGGCGGGTGCTCAAGATCTGGCCAAACTTGACAAAGATCGGCCCCAATTCCTCGCAGGCATTGCGCACCCGCTCGTAAGGCGTCAGGTGCGTGACCTTCTTACGCACCAAATTCCGCAACAGGAATTGCGGCGTGTCCAGTTGCAGCAACAAATCCTCAAACCCCCAACGCACCAGAATCGCCACGATCTCTGGCGCACGGACGGCGTTGGATAAATAATTAAAGGGTTTCAAGTGAGTTGCTAGTTGAACGTTGTTGGTTGTTAGAAACTACTTCTTCGCAGTTCGCGCCAGATAGCTTGCATAGCCATTCGAAAGAGCCGACGCCTTTTCAAAAATTACTCTGAAATCTGCTAACTGCTCGTCTGAAATCATTCCCTCGTCGTTGCCAGTGATCAAATGGTCGAGACATTCATGCTGAGAGCCCAAGCTATTGCGAATAAACTTGGCGTTATCGAGGTAGTGCCGGCGCCCAAAACCCTCTGCGATATTCGCAGTGGTCGAACGTGCCGCACGAATCAGCTGATCGACTAGGCGATAGCGTTCTTCCGCAGGTAATTGCGGCGTGATCTCACGAGTCACGAACACGCGCAACTCGCGGCAAGCCTTCCAACAATCCAAATCCTCAAAACGGTCTATACGTCCCATAATTCATCGTGCCTACACGCGCTCCAAGCATCCAACAACTACCAACAAACAACTAGCAACTCAACTGCTAATCACCATTCGGAAACTCCTTATGCAGCTTGCCTTCGAGTTCGGTCACACGAGCGGCGAGCGCCTCGTACTGATCCTTGGTCACGACATTGGCGCGGTTAAGCATATCGATAAAGAGCTTACTCGCTTCGACCTTGGCCTTCTCGGTCTCCACTTTGCCCTCCTCCACAATTTTATCGGACATCGCAGCAGCTTCCTCTTTGGTCAGCTTGCCCTTTTGCACTAATTCATCGAGCGACTCCAGAACCTTGTCCTTCGTCACGACGGCTAGGCCTATGCCAGCCAACATTGTTTTTTTAACGAGATCGATCATAACAAACGAAGGATATGCTCGTTCGAGTGAAAGACAAGTGCGTAAGATCAAGTGACACAGACATTGCTACGCCATCTACGGCAGACCTACGTCCAGTCGATACTCCGCAGAATCACAGGCAAGACAGAGGTCTACCATAAATGGCATTTCTTGCATGCCTAAAATGTAAGCCGTGAGGCGCGGCAGAAGAGGCAGCGTTCATCCAGCCCAAGCACCACACCACGCAATTCCTGACATAAAGCCAGTCTCTACCACTGCGTGGCGTGTGAGCTTGCTCACGCCTTCTGCAAAACTCGGCTTCCTGAAAACCAAAGATAGCGAGCACAAAAAAACCCGCAGCATCGGCTGCGGGTTTTTGAAAGTCACGATTCAGACCGAATTTACGGCAGATCGACAGAGAGTCGGAAGAACCCGCAGTCTCGCACCATCATATCGATACGAATTTCAACTCGTTCGTAGCCTTCAGGCACCCCATCTTGTATTACACCTTCAGTCGATGTAACCGACGCAGTGTCCGCTGCTGCATCCCAAACAGTCAGATCCTCTGAACATTCCAGAGAGATGATGAAATCTCCTGGAACTTCCGAAGCTTTAATGCGAATGAACGTAATTACGAACTCAGTGCCTTCCATGTCTGTAGCCATTGGCTCAATGGTATCACTGGGATCGGACGGATCCGAACCCAACGCAATTTCCATAAGGTTCGATACACCATCACCATCGGCATCATCAGCAGGACCGTTGAGCGACTGATCGAAGACCCCCAAGTCAGCCAGTTTCTCGTTCACAAAGCTTTCGACACCAGTTGGAGGGAACTGCTCATAATAACGTGGATCAGTGAGGATGCTCTCAAAGGCTTGCGCTTGCGACATGCCGTCGTATGCCGCGAGTGCTTGATCCGTAGGATCTTCACCGAGGAACATCGCAATCATTAATGCCAGCGGCACGTCACCGAACGCCTGGTTCGGAATTTGGTAATAATGAACTCTCGAGTAGGCTTGATTAAAGCTACTGCGCGAATTATCCAGCGCAAAGGCAACCGTAAAGGCAGTCAGGTTGCCTGAGTAGCCTGGCCAAGACCCCGAACCAGACCCAGTTAACGACTCCTTCAAACGTACCGTCGCCTGAGCGCTAGGATTCACTCCATGCTTAACCTTGAAGAGCTGGTTGACTAAGTCCGTGGCTTCTGTGCTAGGCGTCACAGTCGAAATTGGGAACGTCAGATCAAAACGAGCTTCAAACTCTGGAATTAAAGATATCACCAACGCCTGCAACGAAGGGTTGCTCGAGCCTCCCAAATTTATTGCACTCGAGCTAATCGTAAAATCACCCTGGTAGAGATTGAGATAAGCTGCGACAATCGCAGAGTATGTGCCCGCTTCAGTTGCAGTGAAGTTCACCAATGGATTTAAGCCCAAGCCGCTGTCGTCATCAAAATTTATTAACACACCGCTTGGACTATTGATTGTCAGAGTGGGATCACTCAGAGGGTCGTCACCTGCTCCAGTAACACTCACTGTCACCGCGTCACCGGCATTGTAGAAGAATTCAAATGTCTGCTGAGGGACACCCGTTTCGATACTACCCGGTGCCGCCGCTGTCGCCACAGTACCGCCGAATAAGCCCGCACGTGCCGCTGCCAGCTCGGTCGCATCCGGCCATTCTCCAGTCATCGTTCGATAGACCATAAGTACCTGTTCGGTCTCAACCATATCACTGGAATCGAATAGACTCTGCAAATAAGCCACTTGCCCATCAACCGTGCCATCCATTTGGGCGACTGCGTTAGCAACATAGGTATCTGTCGGCGTATTTGCCGTGAGTCGAACGTATGCATCTCTTACAAATGCCTCATCCGAATTCAGAGGCGTTTCGATATTGATGGAGACGATGACGCTCA
>Ga0209092_10000407_pt1 | contig 41983 bp, 29 predicted proteins | sample FraStrMetagenome_FD_187446 | JGI IMG/M metagenome (GOLD analysis project Ga0209092, IMG submission 187446) | Marine eukaryotic phytoplankton communities from Arctic Ocean - Fram Strait ARC3M Metagenome (SPAdes) (version 2) | ecosystem: Environmental > Aquatic > Marine > Oceanic | place: Fram...
GTAGTAAAATTAATATTTCATTAATTTTACTTTTAGCTCACAATTCAAAAACAACAACAACAAACAACCAACCCCCACAACACACCCCACTGTGTGTTTGTCGACAACCTATTCCTAGCATAGGTCACTATCTTTTTAATCTAACTATTAAAGTCGCATCTACAGATTTAATTAGACGATCGCGTCTAAACGTAGACTAATTTAGTCGGATCATTAACTGTATATTGCAATTGTTTTATTAATCAATTCCAATGAGAACTTTGCAAGAATGAGCCAGCTTCAAACAAAATTATGTTATGAATGTCATCTTATAGATCCGATACATGCAGTGTATAAAAATGATACAACTATTCTACCTGCAACATTGCTAACTGGAATTGTCCTAATAGACAGTATATTTGTTTCTCCACAGCTCCAGAAGATCACCAGAGGGGGGGGGGGGGGGTGGATACAAATAGAAGACAGTGTAGGGTATCACTAACAATACCCTACATACCAATATATACTAGGTTATGTTTTAGTCCCGCTTCCACGTGGAACATTTTCAGAATGTCGCTCCACAGAAGATCCAAGATAATTAAACACATAAATTAAGTTAGAACATCTTGTCACTCAACTACCCGTCTCTCTGTTAGTTCTAACTTACCCGGTACTAATATAAGATCATCGCTTCTCGTCAGCTCCCGAAAGCTCCTGCAAGCACTTAAGCTCTAGAAAGCCTCTTTTCCATAAAGTATGCCAGACTCCATCAAATCAATCGTCGACGCCTTCCCGCATTCTACCCTAACGTCCATTGAGGGCATTCCCACCTTTGCAACAATTCGTCAAATGCAGGTGGAGCTAAACTCCAATGCCTCCTCCATTCATTCCAATCTAGGACGATTTCCAACATCCCTTTCATACCCCCAGAAAATCCAGGACCAATTCCAAACATTCCTAGGGGTAGCTCCGCCGGGATGCAACGGATGCAAGAGTTAATCATGTAGAAGAAAAAAGGATCTTCAACCAATATATTGCGACGGATAAAACACTCAAGTCCAAAATCATTCAGGCAACCGCTGACCTGTATCTCAAATCTTTGAAACATAGAATCACTGGATATGCAAATATTTCCACTCGTGATATGTTGCATCATCTTTATTCAGCATGTGAGAAAATGACACCACAAGATCTCCAACATCTCGATGAAGATATGAAAAAATCCTACGATCCCCATCTTCCAATTGAAACACTCTTTGATCAAATAGAAAATGCAAAGGATTTAGCACAAGCAGCCGGCGCACCATATGCAAAATCACAACTCCTAAACATAGCCTACAACCTTGTATTTCAAAGCAATGTTTTCCATTATACCTGCCGCGACTGGAGAAAACTCTTAACTCCTCAAAAATCATGGGGCAACTTCAAAACCATGTTCACTGAGGCTCACCAAGATTTTCGCACTACAACTACACAAGGACAAAGCCCATACTCAGATAATGCAGCCGTCTTACGCGACAATCCTCATAACAACACTTTATCTGAGGAGACTACCTACACTAGCAAACTTAGCTGCGGCTACTGCTACTGACAGAGCAGCTCTAGCTGCACTGTCTTCCACAAACGAGCATCTTACAAAACAGCTTTCAGCCGTCACAAAGAATTTAACTACAGCCTTAGCAAAAATTCAATCTTTAGAAACCTCTGTAGCCTGTATCCCATCATCCTCCACCACTACTCATGACCTAAAGCCTTTTCGCCCCTATTGCTATACACATGGCTTTTGTGTAAATAGAAAGCATTACAGTAAATCATGTAAGGCACCAAGCGAAGGACATAAAAGCAATGCAACAGCTTTTAACAGGTTGGGTGGATCAGATGTTGGTATTGACGATACTGTTGAAGAATGACATAGTACATGTAATTATTCTAACGAGCACGTTACTAAACACAAATGTTTTTCAATTGTTAACCACTCAACTAGTAATAATTACACACACTCCACTGCCATAGCTGACACTGGCTCCACAGGCCACTATATCACAACTTCCACTCCTCAAACTATAGTTCCAGAAAGTGACTCTTCTAGTCTGCCTACAGTGACACTCCCAGACAATACCTGCATTACAGCATGTCATGCTTCACTCATTCCCTTATCATCACACCTTACCCATGAAGCATCTTTAGCCTATACCTTGGATTCGTATAGAGCAGAAATGTATGGAATACATGCTATCTCAGCTTGCTTACAGTATTTAGTTCTACAACACAACAAATTAGAAGGAGGAATATAAATTGCTTGTGACAATAAAGCAAGCCTGATAAACGCATTAGCCTACACAAACAGAGCACCAATCGCAAGTGAAAATTTCGATGTATTATGGGCAATCCAAAAACTATGCAAAAGTTTACTCCTACAAATATCCTACGAACATGTTAAAGGTCATCAAGATACAACTGGAAAACAATTGACTCTATTAGAAAAATTAAATTGCATCATGGACAAGCAAGCACATCAATACCTCTCATAAGTTAAAAACTCAACAACATATGAATATTCAAAACTACATATTTATTCCAACTTCTATTGCCAAATCGGACCTACAATCATTACTGAGAACTTAGACATGCATCTCTAGGACCACATCTATCGAAAAAAATTTTTAATTAATGCACAGCAAACAATATACATCAAGTGCATTTGAATCAATTGATTGGGTCGCCGCACAACACGCTTCTAAACCTCTTCCAATGAAAAAACAAATATGGCTAACTAAATTTGCGTCGGGTTTTTGTGCAACTGCTAGTGTAATGAAAAAACGGAAATCTTGGGATACAAACGTATGTCTAATAAGTCAACAATGTAAAGAGACTACTGATCATCTTATCCAATGTTAAGACGATAGATCAAAATAACACTATCAAAAAGCTATTCAAAAATTATTTAAGTTTCGAAAAAAATCACATACACACCCTTCGGTCATACAGATATTTCATGCCACATTATCCAACAATTTACCAGCTTCCTTTGAGTATTTCGTCCCAACATGTGAAATAGATCAAGATTTTATTTTAGCATCACGAGAACAAGACGAAATTGGTTGGAAAAATATCTTCAAAAAACACTTATCTTCCAAATGGGCACAATTACAAATGAAACATTTCTCCAAAATGTATACAAATCTGCCATCATTACACCACTGGTCCAAAAACATTATATTGCAATTTTATGATGTATCTTATTCGATGTGGAGTCATAGAAATGATATAGTACACAATGATTTTGAAGAAAAAATTAAACAAAAAAGAATCAGACGAACTCCAAAAAGAAATCACCAATGTATACAGGAAAGGCCATACAAATGTTATGCGGTACCATAAATACATGTTTCGAGACAGCCTCACCACACTAATTGAAAAATCAGTAATAGAAAAAAAATAATGGCTCCTCACAATAAAAGCCAGCAGAATATGTTTTGAAAAAATGTCAAAAGAGAATCCAGACACAAAATCCATTATTTTAGATCGCGCATTCGTACCAGATTAGAATTATTAAATAATTGCAGCTCTGCTGCAAGTCGTACCGAACCCATTATGGGCAGGGCGACTCTTAAAGCTTTCGAGGCAGGTAATTGAAACTTAATCTATGTGTTTTTATTCATTTACTATTTGATACATATACGTGCCGAGGGTAGAGGAGGTGGTAAGATCAACATACATGTTGCGGTGGTCTCCACGCACTCCTTGGCCCTTGGGAAGAATGCCTGATCTTGTTGTGTGGATCATTGAAAATGCATATATGGATGACATTGGTTTACTTCCACGATGATGTGTGGCCGGTAGAGTTTTTTGTACTGTGTTGCTTATGATATTGATCAGGCCGATGTCATTCATTGGCTGATTGAAGTGCCCAGCTCTTACATCCTGGTTTACATCTATCATAAGTGCTACCTTACATCGGCTAATTTGATGCTCTAGTTCAGTTATTATGCATTTATCGAAATATTGCCTTGGATCCTGACTGATTTTCTTTTGACGTATGTATCTTGCATTTTGATGGTACACGGTGGTCCCTTCCTCATTTGCTGGTTTGGAACCTATTCTATAAGCTGTGTACACTCTTATACACTATTAATCTCGACCTCGAAACTCGAGCCAGCTCCATCTCGTCTTGGCCTGTCTGATATACTCTATATGCGGCTTTACCAACTGCAACTGTAAAAATTCCACCACGTTCTTGTGTCACTCCAAGGTTGGCATGAATGTTGTAAGATGTTGCAATCTTGAAGTACCTCCATCTTTTCTTTACTCGCGCATACAAACTCGCATGTCCGTATAATTTCTTTCAGTGGACATTTGTCTCGGCTAAGCCGACGATATCACATTTGCTTTCTGATCGTAGGAAGGAGAAGCTGTCGTCGGATTTCAGATGTGTTGGATTGACGCATATACCACAAGGGTTGGTATACCAGAGGCGTAGCACGACCGAGGCTTTGGTCGAATGGGGGAGTCCATCTAGTCTTTCTTCCTGCATGTCTGTATCCTCAAGGTCAGTCGGACTCACGTTCATATACGAATGAATCTTGTTGGTTTGTTGAGTTTGATTGAACTTTATCTGGTTAAGCGGAGTTTTTCATTTCTTTCTTGATGTGTTGGTATTCGCTGCATTGCACCAGCTATTGATTGATAATTTATCATCATTGTTTTTTGTTTTATTATTTTTATTGTTATGATTACTACTACGTTTACATGTATTTGCTAAGTTAAGAGTCTCTTGAAGAGACTTGTGTTCCAACAAAGAAGTCTTTAGCTTTACTTCCTCTGACTTGCACATTGGACTATGCATCTGCGGCTACATCACTTGCTTTATCATTGAGGCTGGGTGTAGCTTCTACATTTGGTTGGGGTTGGTAAGAAGTGGAGGAGCTTATTGTGTCTGAGGAGACTGATGGATCATAATGATGCACTGAGTTTATACTTGAGGAGAAGGAGATTTAGGAGGACGTGGCTGGTACTGTACTTGCGGTGTCATCATCACCGCATAGACTATATAGCTTTTCTCTGCCCACTATTTTGGTGTTACTAATATTGATCTCAAATGGATATTCATTTACTTTGCAAAAATACAAACCAATCGTCATCCAGGTCCGCGTGGGTTTCACTGTCTAGATCCAATGCCCGGGTGATATTTCTCAGTTTTTGCTTGCTCGATTGCTTCTACTGTGAAGATATTGTGGAGATTTGAGGCAGTTGGGAACGTAGGATAAACATACGTTGATATTGATTGAATGAAAGCATAGGCTTCTGCAGGCTTATCTGGACGGAACAAGGCTACATGTGTTTGTGCGTCATTCCATTTTGGATTGATGGTTGAAAAGATCTGCTTGCCGTCTTTGATGTCCTTATAGTTATTCACAATGTCCCTAACAGTCATCTTCGAGTTACCGATTTTCTTATCTAGAGCAATTGTTGCTTCCGTGTTGACTTGCTTGATCTCAGCTAGAAAGGTCTTATGTTTGCTAACCATATAGCGATGTTTTGCTTTTGTGGTGTCTAGCATATACTAGGTATATTCATCCATGACGCAAAATCGGATGCCTAGCGGAAGAAACTTATTCTGGGCAATCATACGAAGAAATTGCTTGACTCTGCTACTTAGGTGGCGGGGGGCATCAACATGCATTGCGTAGATCTTCTTTTTTCTATCTATCCTAGCTGTATGACTGGCCCACTTTTATCTTTTATAAAAGTAGAGTATAATGTCTGAACTGCACGGCACCATTTATCTTTGTCCACAGAATTTGCTAAATATACTACCCAGCAGCATGTCTTAACCCGGGGATGTTGAATAGAGCACTCAAAGATTCTTATTTCCCTTGTTTTTGCCCATTCGATGATGTCTGCCTCTAGTGTTTGCCTATTCTGTTTGATTGGAATTCCTAATCGGAAACGAGCATACATTCTGCTCATTCCTACAGGAGATCTTATGCCTTCAAAATACTTTTGTAAGCAGGTGATGGTGGTCTGGAGATTCTCGCAGTCATCAATTGCTCCTTTGTGTTCATCAGTATTCCAGAGCAGAAAAACAAGACCAGGATAATACGAAATCATTTCATGAAAAATACCCGACAGATATGCTCACAAGCCATCAGTGCCCTTTCTTTCATCGGATATCGTAACTATTTATCCAGTTTGATGGGTTTTCATTTGCAGGTTTGAGCAGGTTTAGAATATTTGGTTTTCTGTTTCATGTTACTGGTTTTTGGTTTCATTTTGTCTCGAATATCTTTAATGGTTTTTATCATATTCTTTTTTGAGTATATATTGATAATGTCTTTGATTCGTTGACTTTACGGAGAAGTATTTTTTTTAGTGATTAAAAGCTTTGACGAATATCAGTTGAAGATATGATGTATGACTTGTAGAGTATTAAAATCTCTGCAAAAGATGTGAGTTCTTCGACTTATTTATAATTCGCTACAACATTTTCATACATGAATTAAGAAAAACACTATCCTTGATACAGAGCAGCACTCTTTTGTGAAGAGACTATTCACTTCTCCATACCATGAATAATTGACGATAAATAATGTTGATATCATCAGTTGGATCCTAATGAAGTAAGAATGATATTTCTCATTGGAATAACCTAAGTTCAATAGTTAAAATATTATGTTGAGCTATGTGCCGTATAGTCATATCATGAAAAATATCCGTCCCTTACACAAGTTTGATGTATGTAAATTGTGATCTATAGTCGTTTAACTAAAGGGACTAGCTTGCTGCCAAACGACGACTTTAATAACATGAACCTTTAGGTTTATGTCTGCATTTTATAAAGACCTAAAGAGAAAGTTCCTTTTGACCTGTTGGATCTTATTTTGCGGTATGGTACCGTATATAATAAGAATGTTAAGTAGTGGTTGCAGTTACATTATGGATTTTTAATTTGAAGAGTCTACGGTATGCCGTAGGGATTTCGTTTTTTTATTTAATTTCTTTAGGTTGAATCTGGAGAACTCATATTCATACACGTGTAAACTACAGTTGAATTGACGGTACGATTTAATTAAAAAAATATCATAGACTTAATTTGTGACCTAAATCCTCAAGATCAGATACAAAATGATTAAAGATACTTTTGTCGTGCCAATAAAAAAACTAAGTTTGAGAGAATGGGCAAAAAGAAATCGAAAGGGAGGGTTACATTTCAGGAGCCAAACGTCAACTCACCTCTTGTCAAGAAATCGTTGCCAGAACTGAATATGGCAGATGAAGCTGGTAGGAACTCAAATGACGTTGAAAGGGGAGTTTTTTCTAATTTCATTTTTATGTCCCTACTATTTTCTTGTTGCCACGGAACAGTTGTTTCGTGTCTTGATCTTGTAAGTAACCCGACACAATTCATCTGTTGACAAAATTTTGCTGGAAATAAGTTCTGAATTAATTTTTCAAACTAAAGGCCTATGCTAGACTAGGTGATTTAGGTGCCTGGCAATCAGGTGCTCTTTACTTCACATATTCAGCGTCAGCTGTTTTAGGGGCAACGTATATCGTGAAGCAACTTGGTCCCAGAAATTCCATGTGCTTGTCCATGGCTATATATTGTTTTTATGTTGGATGCTTTCTTATTGCTACGTTATTCCCCAATGTAAGAGACGTTGCAGCTATTACGGGTGCAGCTATTGGAGGCATTGGAGCAGGATTTCTATGGACTGCTCAGGTAAGAATGTTTCTTCATGATTCTATCACATTTTCCAAATAGACAAATTTTGACACTAAGATCATATGCATATCTAAAATTGATCTGACATATGCACATCGTTTCCAGGGATCTTACTTCGCCCAAACAGCGGAATTATATTCGGTTGCCTACCAAATTACAACTAATAGTGCGACATCTTTTTTAGGCGGTGTATTTGCATTTATATACCTTACTGTTGAAGTTTCCCTAAAACTTTTATCGAGTGCAATGATACAATTAGGGTATGCTTGGGCCGATGTTTTTATGGTTTATTTTCTTGTGGCACTTGTGTCGAGTTTCCTCGTTTTATTTATTGATGATTATGATAATCAGGCACGGACAGGCGGGGACCAAGATGCACTATACAAATTGAACGCCGCCTGGCGGCTGTTCCGAGATGTAAGTAAAATGTTTTATTATGATCAAAAGAGATTTTTTATCTTAAGTATCGTCTTTTTTCTTTTGACCAGGATGCGAAAATGCGATATATGATAGGACTCAACTCATCTTTTGCCTTTTCAGCTGCGTTCTTGATATCATATGTTAGCGGGATAGTTGAACCCATTGCTCTAAATGACAACAATTCAATCTATATAGGCATATTATTCTCAATAACTTCGGCGGTAGCAGCAATTCTCAGTATCGTCTTCGCATATCTTGCACAAAGAACGGGCAAGGGAATTATTCTTACGATTGGGTCACTCTCCTTTTTCATGGTCGGTTTTATGTTCATTTGGTTTCCGAATATTGAGGATCAATGGAATCAAAGTTTACTTGTTATACTATTCACTCTGCAAGGAGTCGGTCGTGCAACATTTGAGAGTACCCTTCGAGCAACATATGCTGATATGTTTTCTCACGAAAAAGAAGGTGCTTTTGCTAATATCATTTTTCAAAATGGGGGAACAAGCACATTGATTTTTTTCATGACTACAATTATTACACCATTTGCATTTCAAATACTTATTATGGTGTCATCCATAGGGGCTATATGGGGATACTGGAAGGCATTTTTTATATTCAAATTCGAGCAGGATGTTTTATCACATGCTAGTTTATTGAGTCCAGAGGAAATTGATAACATATGATTTATGTAATCCATTTGCATTTATTTCATTCACTAATTGTATACGCTTAAAGCAGCGAGAACATCATACCCCGATTATTAACTCATATATAGCTACACTATTCAATTTCAAAGACCTTCACAGTATCTATCATACTTTTATCCCAAGCAAAACAGCTGGACCTAGTCGTGAATGCAAACCCTGCATGGCCGGTAACTTCATACTGGAATCTATCCATAGAAACTTCATTGAATTGTTTCCGTTTCCATTAGAATTTGATTGATGGCATGACGAATTTGAAGGATTCATATTATTATGCACCTTGTCTAATTGAATCGGTGTATTAAATAACGAAATTAAATGATGTAATTGCCATGGAGTTGGTTCAGCAAAGTAAAATATAGAGCCTGCTTTAGCAGAATCTACTAATTGCAACATGAATTCTTCCCATAAACCACGTGTTTCAGATAGTAAATATGAAATTAGGAACATGTCACAAGCAATTCCATATTTGGCAGCAGTTGAATTAGCTGAGTTACAAGGTTTTTTTGCGTGTAGTCCAGAATCAGATGATGCAAAGGAATCGTCGCCGACAGACACAAAAATAGGTTTCGTGACATCACATTCATCCATAATTATATTGCAGGTTGAACTCAACAAAGGATCGTTGCTATTTTTGCATACATCTAGTATTGGCGTAAGAAGTTGAATCCAATCACCCATGGCAAAATCCAACATAACCAATTCCCGAATATTCGCAAAATCATCCGTGGGAGATTCCAACAAAGAAGTGGTAGCATTTCCTTGACTTTGAGTGAGCTTAAAAAAAGATAAGAAACCAACGATATCATTACCTGGTCCACATCCTATACTACATACACTTCTCACATCTTTCATCATCTGAAACAAGGTTGTGTTTTTGAACAATTGAGAGTTCAAAGTAGACTGAAGCTTTTCTTCATCGAGATTCATGGCATTATAAAAGGGAAGTGGATCATCTTTTAACTTCAACAATGAAGTAACTACAAGCATGGCCCTTGAATTAAATTTTTGACGAGCATATCCCCATAATACATCTATGTCACGAAACATATTACGTGATTGAGTGCCTTTTGTCATATGCTGTAATAAATTTCTTATATTTGATATGTCAACTTCACGTTTATTCAATTCTTTTGTAGCTTGTTGTGGGAATTGCTCTGAGGTTGATTCTGTATCTTTAATGAATTCGTTTCTTTGTGTCAACATCACTTGATTATAAATGGATAAAATTATTTTTTTGCATTCTGTCTGATTTTCATTTTGTTCATTAAAATCATCAGAACTCAACTGATTAGCGCATAGTCCGGCATCTTTTTCAAGTTGAAATGGTAATTCCAAATGTAGTTGTTCAAATAAGTCTTCATCTTCTTCCAATTGCTGTTGTGCTTTTAACTTGTAGTCATTGACAAGTTTCTTTAACTCAATTCTTGCTTCTTGTTCTGTTTTTGGATCCCTTCTGCTTTGAGCATGTTTAATTTTCTTCGACAATTTGTTGATTCTATGGAATGCTTTCACATTTTTCTTTAATTCACGTTTCAGCCTTCTTTCATTGGGCGTCAAGGCCTTATTAGTTTTGGTTTGTTTTTGTGCTATTCTTTCCGATGAAGATTCATTCATTCCTTATGATAATAGTTTCTTGACTTTTGAAAGCTTTTAAGAATTTAAGAATCACAAGAGGGTTCACCAACAACCAAGATGAGTAAGGCAAATATTCATCAACGTTGTGTGGGTGGTGGTTGTGTTACAAAAAAGAGATCTTTTTAGTGCAAGAAAAATACCAAAAAAATATAATTATTAATACACTCTTTATGTCGATTCGTTCTTATGCAAGTGAAAGTTAGATAACGTTTTTATGTTTTTTTCTATTTGAAATGTTCACTCAAAAAATGAATGTACGGCATCCAAAGATTCATGACGTCAGTAATCCATTGGTCACACAGCTGCAATCATCTGCTGCTGTTGGACTGAAAATGTGTGGATTGAGTTAATTAGACCTAAATAAAAATCATGTATACAATCTTATAGAACTCTACTTAAAGGATGAATGAAACAAATTAATTCAGAAATAGCTTGAAATCACTGCTGATCAGCAAAATAATGAATTTACATATAGTATCCTACGTACAATACAACGAACCAAATAAATGTGGTCGTGCGTAAGAAAAACGATATATATGTTGAGCTTTTGTTGAATGATGTTGCAAATGTGAAGAAAGTATTCTCTATTTGAAATCAACTTGTGAAGTAGATGCGTCAGAGAGGTTCAGTATAGTACTACGTATGTACAATATTTTTGTATTTCACTAAATTTCACGAAGGTCCTGGAAATTAGTGAGAACCAAGGAATCCAGCAATACATGAAAATGTTAGTTTCTACATCAAAAGTCTACTTTTGCAAGTAAATTATATCAGCAGAACAAAGAAACAAACGTGTTTTTGCAGATTCCTGTTTTTCTCGAAGTTGCACTTCAATTTGTAAGTTTTGAAGCGGATTTCTGTACCACGTGATTTTATAAGTACTAAAATAGGGAAATAATGTCCACCATGCAATTTTATTGTTTACTATATTTTCACGTGCAAATGAATCCAATTGGATTCCATGAATTGGAATATAGAATGTACTTACGTAATGAATTTATCTTATACGAGTACGTACATGATGTCAGTGGCTTCACCGTGCATACTTCAAAATGAAATGGCCAACGAAAGAGGAAATCCAAATAAAACCTCGTAATTAATTTATTATTTTTCGATCGACAAACAAGAAGCGAAGGGAAGCTCAATTCCGTTTACTGCATTGCGAAACAGGCTGAAATAATTAATCACTTGAAAGAATCATTACAATGAAATTCACCAAAGCCGCATACGCTCTAGCGGTAACTACAGCTCTATCAACTCAGAGTCATGCATTTGCACCATCCACTTTTAACAAAGGAGTTCGTATTAATGGTCATAGCCGTGGTAGTATGGCCACTGGCGTAGTTCGTCATCCCACACGCGGAAACGTTTCTCGTCGTAAGATCAAAGCCTGGCATAAATTATATTTGGAGCCATGGAGTGGTTTGAAGTTGAGTTCTGCCGTAGATGAAAGTACTGGTGTTGTACCAACTGACAATGACGACGGATTGAATGGCGAAGTAGAAAAATCAAAGATTATGGACGCTAATGCAATCACGGCTGCGGAAGGAGATCAAACGAGTGGTGTTAAGCAGGCTGAAAAAGAGTTGGAGTCTGAAGTAGAGGGGCTTAAAGCTTCCTTTGACGCTATTCGCGCTGACGCTACACGTTATTTGAGTACCTTCGAGGGGCAAAATGGGGCTTCCATCATTTACTCCAAATTGGTAGAACACGGTGTGGAAACTGTGAATGGTTACAGTGGTGGGGCCGTTCTTCCCCTTTTGGATCAGTTTAGTGATAACAACCCTCGCCACGGAGGAAAGCCAGCTCCTATCCGCTGGATTACTAACTCCAATGAAAGTTCTGCTGGACACGTAGCTGAGGGCATTGCTAAAACTTCTACGGAAGCAGATGGGAAATTGGCAGCCGGAGTTGTTATTGCCACATCAGGGCCCGGTATGACCAATCTTATCACACCTATGCAGGACGCTATCTGTGACGGAGTCCCTATGGTTGTTTTATGCGGCCAAGCTGCAACTAACGCTCCAGCAGATGCTTTTCAAGGTGCGCCAGCAGTTGAACTCGCTGCTCCCTGTACTAAATGGTCATACCAAATCAAATCAGCAGCTGAATTGCCTTTTGTCTTGGACTATGCCTTTTTCGTAGCTAGACAAGGACGTCCTGGTCCTGTATTCATTGACTTGCCTAAAGATCTTCAGGTGCAAACCCTAACACATGAGGCTGTTCTTGAATATGTTGACAACGAACTTGTTTTTGGAGAACATAAAGGTAGAGGAGATTCCTTCATTGCCGATCATATGCCCAATGATCAACCACCTCTTGCGCGTCTTCAGGCTATTAAGGATGAGGAAACACTAAAACATGACGTAGCAATCACTGTTGGAAACAAACTTCGTGGTGTTCTCCCCTTTTATGTTGGAAAGGATAAATTAGAACCAGTCCCCATCACATCGGCCTGTAAATACAACGGAGTAGATTCTTACCGATGGGACCACACACCTTCGAATCGTATTTACTCAACGGATAAAAAAGAAGGTGAAGGATTTGATTCCGAAACTTTTCAAAAGATGATGTCAATGATTCAGAAAGCCCAAAAACCTGTTATTATTGCCGGACAAGGTTGCAATGATTCTTCTGCGGAACTTACTGCTTTGGCTGAAAAACTTCAAATTCCTGTATGCACAACTCTGCATGGACTTGGATGCTTTGATGAACGTCACCCCCTCGCCTTGAATATGTTGGGAATGCATGGGCACCCAACACCCAACTTTATGATCCAACAGAGTGACCTTGTACTATGTATTGGATCCAGATTTGATGATCGAATCACTGGAAGACCAGATGCCTTCGTTCCAGAGGCCAAGAAAGCTGATATTGAGGGACGAGGAGGAATTATTCATGTTGATTTACGCTTATCAGAACAGGCGAAACAAGTTGAACCCACTTATTTTGTACATTCCATGGGTAAAACGTTTCTTCAGGAAGCTAATGCTTATCTAGACAAACAAACTGACATCGTACCAAACACAAATACATGGCTAACTCAAATGGCTCTCTTTCAAAAAGATTACCCGGTTGGTATCCCTAACTTCCCAACACAGGAATTCACAAACAGTGAGACTGGTGAAATTGTTCATAAAACACCTATGTCTGCCCAATCTGTTGTTGCTAAATTAAATGAGAAGATTTTAGAACAGGGGGTCATGGATGATTGCCTTTTCACCACTGGAGTAGGAATTCATCAAATGGTTGCTGCTCAGCTTTTGACATGGACACAACCCCGTCAAATGGTTAGTAGTGGATCCTTGGGTACTATGGGAGTTTCCCTTGGATACTGTATTGGGGCTCAACTTGCTAACGGGAAAAAAATGTGTATTTCAATTGATGGGGATGGAAGTTTCAACATGACTTTCACTGAACTCAAAACTGTAGCTGAGCAAAAGATTCCCGTGAAACTAATGATTTTGGATAATGAATGCCAAATGATGGTTGAATATTGGCAAAAATTGTTTTTCGATGAACGCTACATTGCTGTTCGTAACTCTCAAAATCCCAAATACACTACTCTTGCTGATGCCTTTGGAATCAAACATATATACTGCGACAACGAAGAAGATTTAGATGAGAAGATGAAAGAATTCCTCTTTGATGATCCTGGTGAACCTGTTTTGTTCCACGTAAGGATCGAAAGAACACCATGTTTACCTCTTGTTGCCCCAGGCCAAGCTTTGGACAGTATGATTTTAGAGGATGATTCTTTGACCGAAATTGACAAGAGTGCTGCACCAAGTTAAGCGATGTGCATTCATTAAACCCGATGTGTGATAAAAATAGCACAAACGCTTTCAAAGAAATTTACAAACACAATTTTACAAATTTTACCTTACGAATATTTATCATGTTTATCTCCTCATCGTTCATGTTGTATGAGAAATCCCTTACTTTATCTTAGAATTATAAATTGTTTTTATCAAATAAATGAATTTCCTTGTGGATCTATATTTGCAGGTAGACAGACTAAGATTGATGAATAATGACTTCTTGCAAATCTATAGTATTGTGAAACATGACTAGACTGAAGTTCTTCCATTTTATTTCCATACCTTATCAATCATATCATCATGACAGATTTACAATGAGTACTGAGTAAATAAGTGTTTCGTGCAAAAACATATTCAAATCCTTTCATTCAACTAACGGATCACATTGGTACATTTCTGGAAAGAAATTCAAAATTAAAATTTCCCGTTACTAAAACCTTCCTTCAAAAGGGTAACTTGTTTTTTCCTTTGAGACTAAATAACTTATTCCAATATCTACGATGATCCTGTACTAACTAGGATTCTTCATTTTTCTTAGACTGCTTTGACAAAACGTTGGTCAAAATGCGATTAGTGTGGCAAAATGTTGTATTGTTGTTTGAGTCCTTGAGCTATAATTTTCAGATATAAGTGGAAGGATGAGAAACAGAGCGATCTTTAGCTAACAAACGAATGAAAGGGCATTTATCATTTACAATTTGGTAAATCAATTTTGGTTATCCTCTTTTTTCGAAAGTCAATTTGATCATTATGTATTCTCCAAAACTCCGATGCGATAAAGCTTACTTATAAGTAATAGACTTGATTCACAATTCATTTTGGGCAGCTTTTACACATTATTAAAAAGGATCTGCGGCAGAGCTTTAACGTACAACTCCCCAAAATAAATAGTAGATAATGATGCTGTTATCAATTTTAATCGACCGCATACGTAATTTGAAAAGAAAAAATGTATCAGAATAGAAAAATTGATGAAGATTTGAAGTCACAAAGAAATTATATTGTATGAACAAGAAGTAGAAGGAGGGAGCTGTTTCTTCTTTTTATATCCCAACATCAAATTTGATCCTTATGAAGAAATAAAAAATCATTCTTGGGAGGTTTTCTTAAAAATTCTTTCGTCTACATCCACATTAACATGCGCAATTATTTAATTAGGAGGAAACTTCTTTTCATATACATCATTCAGAAAGGGGACGTGCAGGATTTTATATGATCAGCAACCTACATACGCTTTCATATGAAGATTTAGATCAGCAAAGTGAAAAATAAGGAATCGTCAAAAAAAGGCAATTTTTTGTGGGAAAACTGAAAACCCAACGAATTATTAAAGACCTTCCATCAATGAAAGATTGCAACGCTTTGAAGACACAGAATTCATCAAGAATGGACATTTTTGAAAGAAAAAATCCAATAGAATTTGTTGAAAACATTTGTAATAATTTGGGGTTGTCAACCGATATTGTGTTTGATCTTCTACCTTTGTATACTGTGGATTCTACACAGAGAATTGAGCAAAACTCATTCGGAGCCATTATCCTTTCTAGAATCATCCTTGCTATATCGCATGGATGTGCGGATCCAGAAAAATGTGAGCGTAAGAGTAAAGCTGATCTTCAGAAATATAACGATATGAATTCTCTTTCTTCTTCATCAAACGGAGGAAAAGCGAGATTATTTCATGGTCTATTTCAAAATCCTTTGTACCCTTCAACAAACAATGACGTAGACTCCAGTGATGAAATACGTGAAAGATCATTTGGCGGGAAGAAAATTATGTTCAACTACCAACATTTTGCATCCGAAGCCAAAACTAAGGGAATAAGCACAAAATGGATAGATTCAATTGGCTTAGTGACCGATTTAAGTAATTTACTGTCAGTTCTACAAGAAAACGACAAAGATGAAAAGGAATTAAATGTTGTCGATGTTATTGAACAATGTCTCAAGGTAATTCATATGGATGATTTCATGGAAATATTGAGTACAATCCATGAGAAAACCTTCACTCCAAGCTACTTGAGAAATCCTCCACCTCAATCAAAACCTGAAATGATGAGTTCGAATATGCTACAAAGGTTACTTTGTGACATTCTAGGAGGAACATTACGTGAAGTACGAAATATTGCAACTTTCATTTCAGACTTCAATTATCTATGGACCATCATGTGCAAAAAATTTGATTCGAACATAGAAATCAATGTTACTATAAAAGATTGTGTTTGGGTACTGATGATAGCATTTTCCTCTAGGACTAGCTACTCAACGACTGCGGAGGGTGGGTCAAATTATAGCGTGCTGACAATTTCAGCAATCATTGCTATTGTCGCTTCTGTTGAAGTAGAAAGCCTCGATGCCGCGAATGTTTCCAAGAAGCGAAAATTGAATCCTATCGAAGATCCCGATGTAAATGAAATTGAGGAGGCTGCTCTTGCTATCCTAAGTTCAATGACAGAAGAAAATCATTTGCCCTCTAACGACTCGAAGATATTGAATAATGTTGATTTCTTAGCTCAAGAAATTCAAATTGATTCAAATACCCTAACACAAGAAGTCAAAAGAGCTTCGCAATTTATTTGTGATGATCTATTCAATGAACTTGCAATCACGGAAAAAAATTCAACGATGCACCCAACGAATATTTTACAAGATTTTATAATTGATGCAGACAAAAGAAGTGATTCATTTTGTATTTTGAAGAAAATGTATGACAATTTTATCTTCTCTCAAATTACATCCGATATTGTAGCTGTCAACGATCCCGCTTCTATAGCTTCATTGTTCATTTCGACAGGAATTTATCATATGAATCTTTGTCCAAGCTATGAACCCTCATCAACATTTGCAAAGAATTCAGTTCCTACTTTGCCAAAGACTTCAAACACAAAATCAGTAATTTCAGCCACTTCATCAGAATTCACGGTACCTAAGAGTCAATATGAAAATATTGATACTTTGACCAAGTCAAGTTTTGAACAAGGTTTTGACCCGCATGAGGTTTCATCCATATGTGTTTCTAATAATGGCAGCGAAAGCGAAGGTAGTTCTGCACGAGAACTAGCCTTGCGCGATTATGAAATGCTAAATTCAATCAATACGAATGCTACAACTGGTACCATCAAACAAAAACCTATTTTATTGGCAGATTGGATCGGTCAACTTAGTAATGACTCCTTGTTGAGGAAACCAAGTAAACGACTTGCCCAATTTATGAACCTATGTAATATCTATCGTCCGAAAGAGAGCAGCCAGCTTCAAAGCATCGTCAGTATATTAGATGATACCTTCAATGGTGTGCTACAAACATTATTCTCAAATGAAACGCCCAGTGAGAATACAACTCAACCATTCAACATTGTATCTGAGTCAGGAGAATTGATAATGGATCCTGAACTAGGAGAAAAGTTTCAAAACATAATGTCATCATTGATATCTCTCTACTATGGTTCCCTAGAACAGATCTTAGTATTTGAAACAAGACGTCTACAAACCTCCCATCATTCCGAACTGATGAGCAATGATATATTTCATCGGTCTCTACTCGCTATTTGCTGCGAATGTGTCATGAAAATTCATCAACCTGACTTTACAACAGATATCATTATTGAAGTGCTAGAAGTTGACGGTTATGACTTGATCAAAATAATGGAATGTTTCATGCGTGCCATGAGTAGGTTACCGAATGATAAAGCACTGGCCTTTCCTGATTTAGAGAGTGACCCACCACTTCTGCTCCCGAATGTAATGGCAGCGTATTTATTACGTAGGGAAACTGAAATAATAGAAGCTAGTATTTGGGTTAGCGCTTGTGATGGTGAAAAGGGTGGCTTAATTGATGCTATAGCATCTTTACATCAACTTCAATCTGGGGGTCTAAATATGAATGCTTGGCCGCCTCCTTGTCTTGAATATACATTCGATCTTGATGATGACGACGATATAAGAAATCTTCCTGTAGTAGTCTCACGAACAAACAAAATTGCTTGCCCTAAATCGAAGGATTCTCTACCAGTAGACTTAGTTTTGAGAAAGACTCTCATTGTGTGCGCCCGCCGTATATTCCAACTTGCAGAGAAGCTAGCTATAGATGATTTCCATATGCACAGAATATGGGTTGCGATTCGATTCTTTCTCAGGAATCATATCTACGCGCTTTATGATCGGCATATAGATCATATTCTTCTATGCTGTGTTTATGCCATATGTAAAATCACGCTTGGGACTTTTGATATAACTTTTGCACAGATTATTGAAGCGTATAAAAAAATATTTAAGGAACGAGGAGAAGCTTGTAATCAAAAGATTATCCGCCATGTCCTTATTGAAAGTGTAGATGATGGATCTTTAGTTTTTGGCAATGTGATTCAATTCTACAATAAAGTTTTTGTCCCAACCATGAAACCACACCTCGTGAAAAATAGTGATACCGATTTCTTAGCTAAACAAAAAACAAAAACTGGCAAAGTAATTAATCACATTGTGGAGACAGCAAGAATTTCCCATTGGAATAAAGCCGCAAGAGATAAACAGCGAGTAAAAAATGTTGTGATATCAAATTGTTTACCAGAGGAAAAGAAAGATTTGGTGGCGCCAAAAAGTAGAACTTTTTACCAGTTTGGGGCTGGAGGAGTAAATGTAAGTCATTTTAGATTGCTGCCACAAATTATTATGATGCACATCTAAATAAAACATTTTGCAAATTTCTAAGATATGTGAAGGGATTCATCAAAAATCAATCGTAAGTGATAGCTCAGTTCCTACGCCCGAATATATAGCACCGTCAAGTATTCTTAAAACCACAGTTAAAGCTGCGGTCTGAAGTGTTCACTGCCAACGTCAGTAAAGCTAATATATATATATACATGTAATGTTTGTTTGCGCCTTATTCATTGGGGTGGGCACCAAACAAACGAAATCTAATTCATAATCAAGCTTTCATAAAATCGTAGTCAAAGCTACGATCTATAGAGTTGTTTGACATTAAAAGCTAATCTCGTGTGATTGTTCATCTATTTTCACATTAACCTTATCAGTTGGTCTTAGGAGAATTTAGGAGCACCTGCGTACAAATTGAAATTTTTGTGAAGTTTTTCCTGAGCGAAACTCTAAAATACAAACAAACTCAAAGACAAATATAATTATCATATTTATTTATTTCACTAGTCATGAAATATAAGTTGCCAGGTGATGCAAGTTAGCAAAAACCTCCGACAACAATTGCCTAGATATTCCTTAGATTAAACATCCGGTTCTTTCTCGTATTCATTTTGGTACTTTGACGGGGCAACACCGAGCTTGATTAACATCTTGGAAAATTCATCAAAATCAATATTTCCTTTGTTATTAATATCATATTTCTGGAACATTTTTTCCAGAGCTTCATAGTCTACATCATGAATACGTCGAAACTTGCGGTCCGGTTCGTTGAGAACAGGTGGATTTTCTTTATCTGTTTCTGATAAGTACCTTTCCAAACGCCAAGCTACTTTATCAACAAACTCCTCTGTTGTGAATCCATTAGGGCCAGACATATCACGTGTTCCTTGGCCATATCTAAAAGTATTGTGCATTGCTAGACGAAGTGTGTTTGTATAATTCATGATTTGATCATATATTTTTTTTGTCTCGGTGTCGAGGGGGTTCAGATCCACTTGTAATTTAGCAGCATGCTGCATTGCTCCAATCATAGCTTCAACAAGACCTAGAGGATTCAATGATGTTTCTTTTCCTGCAAGATGATCATGCCAAAGATCTGTTACAGTTCCATGAGATGCTTCAAACTCCTTTATAAGACTGCCGTCATCATTTTTACCTACAAGATTGGATGTGATAAATCCAGGTGATCTATGAACTTGAGCAATTTGATCGGTAAGCATATCTCCATCATAATTGTGTGCCGCCATTCCAAAGCCACCATCGGTCCAACGAATCAATTGCATGGTCGCTGCATCAGAAATTAAATGTTGTAGCGTCCCTCCACTTTTTTCAAGTAACCCCTCCTTCAAAAATTGTTCCTTATATTCTTCGTCAAACACTTTCTTCATGGTTTCCCAATATCCCTCTTGCCATTTGAAAACAGTTTTTTTAGTAACAATGTATGGAGTAACTTTTGCTTCAAGGCATCTCTTGTAGAAAATGTGTGCTAAATCAGTGACATTATCGTAAGGATTATCATAAACCACACATACATTGTTGTCGTCTTTCAACACTCTCATATCTACAACGAATGGTGGGTCTCCATTTTGAGGAATATAAGTAGTCAAAAGTGTGCCTTTTCCAACCTTATTCCAACCAGCTCCGTACTCTCCGCCAACAGCGTGTCGTTCAAAAAGAACCTGATTTTTATATCCAAGTTCTATACCTTCAATGTGAATCGTGTCACGGCTAATTGTAACTCCATTCCAACCTCTCCTCATCGCTCCATTTGGAGATCCGAAGGTTTTGCTAAGACCCATCTCTTTCACCTGATGTTTTGAGTGCACGAATAAAAAACATAAGCATTAGAACCACCATCCAAATATCATTCATATATGGAAGAATTCAATTTGCCTTTTCCTGCATAGCATTCTTAAAAACAAATATTTTACCTGTTTTGCACTGGGAGTAATAGTAGGTTCTTTAAAGATAGCTCCAATGCGCTTTCCTGCTTCAACTGCATCGTGTAGAACTTGATCATCTGTTTCATCTCTTGATTTACAAGACAAATCAAACCTCTCCCAATTTGTTGTTTCGAAATATGGAGAAATCCATTTTTCTACAATTAGATCGCAAGCATAATTTGTCATCTCTTCACCAGCAATATAAACCATTGAAGGTGCATTTATCTTTTCAGCTAAAGTTGATTGATACCTACAAGCACCTGTGGACACGAATAGAATGATAGTATATTTAAGATGATGAGAAAATATATTAGAGTTGCCAAGCTTTCTTAGGAAGTGTACAATTTCGAAACTTTTTTTCTCTCAATTAGTTTGGTTTATTCTTGCAAAACGCTTACCAACATTATTATTTGAGTGGAATGATAGAAGAGAGCGAGATTTGCTCCAACTCTGATTAGCACAAATGCGTAAAGCCATCTTAGTTTGTTATCTAAGGGTGTGTCTACCGTACAAATGAAAATTTATGAAAATGCGGAAGGTTGTAAAGCTAATTTGGAAAGAAATAAAAGATCCGGATATTGATTGGTTCCGGAACAGGATTCTTTTTCAAAGGAGCTTTCTACATACCTTGAAAATGACCATTGATGGCCGATATGTTAGTGCGTACGTCGAATAGTCCTCCGGATATTCTTTTCATTTTGAAATTATTATCGTCATTTTGTCTTTCGCAGTAATTTCGAGCAGTACATTAATCAATTTTGTTCGAAATTGCATCATTGCAGAGTTATGTAATTTAAATAGAGGGCTACGTATGTATCAAAAATGAAATCAAGCGGAGTCCTCTTAAGTAAAATTATTTTAAGTAGAATAATTTTTAAGTCCCCCATTCAAACCTTTTCTGAATATTGCTCATGTGTTAAGTGGCAATTTTGTGTTCACTGTGGTGCGTAATATTCAATTAGGTGGGGGTGAGGATGACGATACAGTTTTCTGTCATGTTCTTTTTATAAGAAAGAAGACACTTTTGCTTCAGGAAAAATGTTAGGTCTTCTTACGGTAGAAAACAGGAAAGTTGAATGATTTGGTGTGTGCGTGTGTGTTTTTTTACAAAGCAACACAGTAACGAGCAAAGTATCCAAATTTTGGTTTTTTTTAATCTTCATTTGATCAAAATTATTCAATACCAATGTTTATAATTGCAACATAAAGAAAATATCATTTACTGATTCATCACTTGCATATAGCGGCATGCCCGAAAACATAATTCTTTAAGCTAGACCTATTTTCAAGAACGAATGGCAATGGAATGGCTCTTTCGTGCAAAAATATAATTTAAGCGCATGGGGTTTAATTTAGAAAAACTTACAATATCAGATGCTGGTTTATTTCACACAATTGATCAAAAGCATAAATCCTCATTACCATTTTTGGGATACCAATTATGCAATTACAGAATCAAAAAAACAAGGTCACGATAGAAGACTTCAATTCTTTCGTGCTTACAAGATAAAAAGAATTTCACGATACGTTGTAAAAAAGTGGGCCTACAACATAACCTCCAAGGAGAGTTGTTGCAAAAACACTGACTATATTGACTTGTGCATTTGATAATAAATCGTATCCACAAATGTGCACTATGGATTCACTCTTGACATTGCCACTAGAACATATTTGTTTTTTCTCTTCGTCATAATATGTTGACTGAACAGTAGCTCCTAAAATGGAATCAAGGAGAGATCCTAGCAATCCACATGCAGTACCAAACATTAATAAAACGCTCACATTTGTTATCTCGGTGTCTGATATCCAATCAAGGAAAAGAGTACCAAGGCTCATGAATGCCCCTCCTAAAGCACTCCAGAAAAGCCCTAAAAGAGTCACTCCGCCATTAGTCCCTCTAGGCACGTTAATCCAGGGCATTGTGATTAAAAAAGGGCTTTGATTTGAGAGAATTCCGAGCTCAGATGCCAATGTATCAGCACAGCAGCATGCATAATGGGCTATGATCCCACAAGTTAGAGCGGATTCTGATGGGTAATTCACAAAATCTTTTGTTTTGAAAAGAAAAGTTAGCACTGTGAGGAAAAAGGAAATGTATTTTCATTATATATTGAATGCTTAAAAAAGGATTTCGCACCAATTGGTTTCTCTTCTCCATATACTACAGCATGGATAAGACCAAAAATAATTGCAATAATACTGCATGCTAAAACTTGATGAGGACCTCGAACAGCTCCTTCCGATGCCGCGGAGTCCAGTCTTTCTTTGATGCCTTTTTTGAATTTTGTTGCAGATGATCCAAGCTTTCATACATAGTAAAAAGAGATAAATTGAAATTAGATAGTACAATAATGAAAAAGGGCAGTGAATTTACCATTAGTAACTGCTTGAAAATTCATGCATGAAATCTTACATCCCTCCAAAGAATCCTACCTGATAAAAGAAAAAAACTAGGAACCCTCTCAAGCCACATGAAATACTGAAAAATCCCACAAACCAAGCTGTGACAGCCCCTGATTTGGACAGAGACTTTTTCTTTACACCTTTCAAACAGATGGATGTTGCTACGGTAGCCCCCAAAGCCATACCTTTTAGGCCAAACGGTATCATGCTGAACTTATTGTGTAATTGAAGAGAGTAGAGTAACGATGTTACGGTAGAACGGAAGCCAGTCTAGAATCTTAATTTCAATATGGCTAGATTCATAACGTATTTGGCACCGTATATCACATACACCTTTACGAAATTTTTAATTTCACTTTTGTCTGAAACACTGAAGTTCCCATTTTTTTATGTAAAAAAAATTAAAGGGAGTCTTCTTTATGCTCACAGCAGATATTCCTCATGCAGGCCTTTCAGTGATAAATATTTTGTTTCATGATGTAGTATTCAAGATTAAACAATTTAATGCAAGTTAATTCCAAAACTTTAATATATTATTTTTTCATGAAGTTTAAAAGTGCCACACTGCCACCTGAACCAATAGCAATTATGTTCGGTGAAAAATGAGAGCATTGACAAAGTTGTATGATCGATTCTCCAGGGAGAGGATTTGACCACCTTTTGAATAGCCGCTTATCGTGATAGGAACAAAATTGCAATATGGGTGATAAAAATGTGGGTTTAACATCAATAATATTAGAGATGTCAAAACTTCATTAAAAAACTTACCAATTCCTTTGCAACTCTGGTTTCGAATTGAAAGTCTTCCTCGCGTAGTATCACTGATAGGATATCAATAATATTGGAGCACTAACATTTGCGAAGAAGTCAGTTTTTATCAAGATTTAAAATTTAGATTCCTATCGATTCATTTACTCACTTGATCAACGCATGACACAAAAATTGAACCACAAAGCTTTCTGTCCTTTGGCATATGGCTCCGCTCTAAAGATACAGTTACATTGAGGCACATACGACTTTTTCCCAAGTCAATACCCAACAATGATATTTTACTACCCTCTTTGTCATAAGTAAAAACTGCAACCGAGTGTAACAATTGCATTGCAGCTATTATAACATCACACTTGAGTCTCCTGTCTGCTATTCCCCATGTGCATGCCAAAGCAGTAACAGATGTTTTAAATGGAGAACTCGCTATTTTTGAAGGGCAGAAATTTCCTATAACATCTAAAATTATAGAGTTGGTTTTGATTTTCATTCCTTCAAACGGAGAGCATTCAGAGAGTTTCCACTTAAAACAAACCAATTTGTTTCCAATTGCACAAACTAAGACGCCGGCTTCTTTTTCGTTGTCGTCGAGTCTTTCCTCTAAACCAGTAACACAATAGCATGCCCCTTTAAGATCAGCTTTAGCAATTGGCATTAATTGAAAACCATTTTCCTGCATGAAAATATGAAATCTTTAGACTAAATCTACACAGTGGATATTAAAGCATGATCATGATACTTTACCTCATGATGACTCGAATTTAAGTAACTTAATTCGAGCACAGTGATGGAAGACTGTACTTCCTCGTCATTAGTACAGAAAATGTTATGCGAATGGTGACGACGCGCCGCAACATCAATATAATCTATCATTGAAAGAGCAACGCAAGCACAATTGGATTTCTTGAACATATTTGAACGTAAAGGACTTCGTGGACAGAATGAAAGCTTAGTGATAACTTTGTTAGGGCTTATATTTTCTGATTTCCAAATTGGTTGCCAATAATTTGTCTCTTGGCGGTTAGCATAAAATTTTCTCGATTCATCTTCAATGATGTCATAAAGTATAAGTCTTGAACCCTCTATATTTTCGACTGCTAATAGTACCAAAACTTTTTTTTGAAATGACTGATCTGCACTCTCCGATGATAATGTTAAAATATGAATGTGAGTGGGTGTCCCAATGCTTTTGAAATCGTTGGACCTTCTGCAAATGCTACGAGATGACATATCAAGATTGGGTCGAAGGAAATCTATGTATCCAAAGTTCAACCTCTTCCCAGAAAATGCCATCCAACAACAATTTTGAGACGTTCGGATAGTATTATCATTTGAAGCTGGAATTATTGATATAAAAGATGTGTTCAAATCTTCACATGCACTAAAATTCGGTTGGGCAAATGATTCAAAAGGAGTATTTCCCAACACCTCCATGGAAAGCGGAATGAATTTAGCTATGGTCTTTCTACTAATTGTGCCAGTATCATGAATGATTTTATCATTGGTGATACCAATGATCATTGCCGTGGGCGATGAGTGGTGAACTTGAGAACTGGTCGCAAAAACTCCCCAAAATCCAATATGATTCAATCCATTGTCTTTAGCTTTGGCATCAACGTTTCCATTTTTAGATTCGGTATCCAATTCTGTCCTATCATAAACCAACCAGTCCTTATCTATGCTTAAAATACTTGATTTATTTCTTATGTAAATTAGTGTAAGTTTTGGTGCAGATTGACCAACACGACAACTTTGTCTGGAAGTAATCAACGATTTCTTCGGTGGATTTTTGTGGCTGAAAATAGATTTGCTCTGTTCATCGTTTGCATTCAAGTCTTCGTACAAGTCAGAAATTACTTGCACTAGCCCATTAGAGAGTCCTATTACTAAACTGAATTTTGGTCTTGGAGATGATTCTTCATCGGGTAGAAATTTAATAGAGGAAATCTTATCTAAGCTCCCAAGCCCTGAAAGACCTCTCACACAAAAAATTCTCAATGAAAAATGAGATTTTGCGCTTTTTTGTGACATGGAATATAGGTAAATTTGGTCCATGTCGTGAAAAGCAATTGCAAAAAGTAAATAATTAATGTCATTTTTCATGTCAAATGTTTTTTCCAACATTATTTCCCGCAGTTTAGTTTCATCCATAACATTCTTGTACCTTTCCGAGGTATGTAGAGCTATAGCAGATGCTTCTGAAGGTAAAAGAATACAACTTTCTGAACTATCAAGTTCAATAGGAAATGAATTTGGCAATTTTATATCAAAAATCGTACTTTGAAAGGAAAGTAGAGGTTGCAATTCTTTTTCATTTTCATCTCCATATTTGTGCATGAGTTTGATAAGATACAATGTATTATTGCATAGATTGAGTAGACAATAGACCGGTTGAATTAGTTGAGCAGGATCACACTTTGATGATTCTACGACATCATCTTGTGAAAAGACAGCGTGATTAATCAAAGTTCCATTTGGCGGTTGGTATGCTGACATACAATCTCCTTTCTGCTCTGGTGACATCATAATATCTTCACTAGTAAATCCTGAATCCGTTAGAAATGAGGATGCTACCCTGCAACATCGAACTTCTTTTTTATTGACATGTAGTAAAAGACGATAAAGCATTGGTTCTTTTCCAGTTTTTTCTACTTTAGTACTTTTAATCTGAATTGTGCAAACACTTAAAGTTGGTAAAGAATCATCAATGCCTAGTGTATACGCAGGGCTTTCAATGGGTTCCAGACTGTAATCTGATGACGCTTCTGTGCTTTTAATAATTTGAGAATATTTCATTACCAATGTTTTATCTGTGTTGTTGGAAAAGAAAAACAGGCAATAAGTATGTGTTATATGTCTTTCTTTCTTGTCAATTTTTGACGATGAAGGAGACAAGCATATCAATGGTGAACGGAAAAAAGAAGAATTTCCTAATCCTACGTCAACGCTGTTCTTTACTTTACAATTATCTTCATAGATGCCATGAACGAAAATTGTTCCGCAAGGGCTGAAATAGCCTCTTTTGATGAATGTGAGTTTAGAAGTTTCATTTTCACCTGATATCAAGGCAAGTTGGCCATCAATAGAGCCTGCACACCACATTTCACTTTTTTGTCTTTTCTCGTCGAATGCATTGGAGGGATGTGTAGGAATAAACGCTGCGCCGTGTATTGGTGAAGTAAAAGAAAGAGGATATGTAGATATTCTTTGATCTAAGCACCGAAATTTGTATGAAATAGTTCGGTCTCGTCTTGTTACTAGATAGTCAATTTTAAATAAATAAGACCCCGAAAGTATAATCTTTCCTGAAGAAACGCAAATAGAACCAGGACTTAGACTATCGAATATAGATTTCAAAAGTATATGGTCTTTCTCAACTTCATCTGTCCCTGGATTAGAAATGAGTGAATCTTCAAAAGCAAGAGGAATAATGTCAATTGAACACATCCCATCTTTGGTTTTATTTTGATTCCAACGTAAAATAACTTGAAACAAATGAAATCGATCGAATTTTGCTTCTCGTTTCTCTTCTATCCAAACTAATACTTCAGTACTGACATAAGGAAAGATGTTATTAATAATCTTGATTGTCGCTGTTGTAGACGGTGGCATATTGCACAATCCTTTAATTTTGAAGAAGCCAAATTCTTTTGTATTTTCATTGAGTAAACTTCTGGGAAAGAAGTCCTCAGAAGCTATCATCCCATTATTATGAGAATAGAATTGAACTGTTTGTGGGGTGAAACAAAGTATTCCAGAATTTTGAAACGTTTGTTGTATGCCCTGTAAAGCGCGAATATCTGATGAATTTGATTTGTCACTGTCACTCAAGATTTTTGATAAGGACAGATCAAGAGATTGTTGTCTTATTCTATCATGAGAAGGCAATATAAAAGTTTGTGAGGGGGCATTTTCCATACTCCAGGGTCCATCTTTTAAAGTGTAGAGGCTATGAAAACCATGATCATTTCTTGATTCTGTTTCATCATTATTTGATGTTGATAATGAAGCATTTGCTTCTTGTAATGAATAACATTCAATTTTGTATTGAATTGGATCTAATGGATGATACCTATATATTGGGTGCTCATTAAGAGTCAGACATACCAATGGGCATCCATTTGCATCAAACGTCCCATATAAGGGTTCCATTCTTATGATTTCAAGACTATCATTCTCATTCGTCTCCTCAAATCTTTTTTTCTGAAAGGAAGGATGATCTAATGACACATGTGAAACTTTTAAATAGGAATCATATTTTTTTTTCTCATTTAGATCTGAAGATGATAAATGACGCTTAAAACGAAAGAGTAGAAGCCCTTCTGATTTCATAGGGACAATCACTGCTTCATTATCTATGTGAAATTCGTCAGGTTTAAGTTTAATTGAGGAAGGAGGACCAGCAAATACCCATGACGAAGAATCCTCCAACATTATTCTAGAGTCTATGAATGTGTATTGTATCCAACACCATTTCAATGTGCCGTCTTGATCATTTTGAAGACCTTCAATTTGGTCATCATCTACATGCTTTGAACTCAATAAAAATAAAATTATTTTTCCATCTTTTGTAGCAACAAATACATGCATGCTCAAAAGATTCTTTTCAAGTTGATCTTCGTTTGAATTTTTCACCACACAAATCCCCTTAATCCCATCTACGATAATATCATTGTCAAATCTATTGGGTTCATCATTGACTTTGGGATTGCAATCATTCATGAAAAGATTTGACTCTTGGTTCGCCATTGGAAAACAAGTATTTTTCCATTTTGAAAGACATGCCATATTTTCCAAGTCATTCGATGTTTCAAATGGTGCATGATTGTTATTTTCTTGAATGTTTCCATCAGCGATAGCAATTGATTTGTTTATATTAATATTGCAAAGAGACCAAAATTCAAGAGATCCATCGATTCTACCAATAATGAATGACGGATATCGTGTGATAAAACTAGTATCTTGGGATGCAGTAACAGCATCACTACGTCGAATGATGTTGGAGTATTTCATAGTTTAGATTTGATTCCAGGTCTTTTTCTTTTCACCTACTTCTCTGACATTTTCGTCTTTTTGTTTTACGGAAGATAATTTGTTCTTGATCTTTTACTTGAATAAAGAGTGTGTTGTCGATATACTTTATAGATAGGATTATACCATTCAAGTCATCAGCATTCATTCATAATGTCAAATTTTTGTGTATGAATACATTTGTGTTGAAAAATGGAAGATTGGCGCCTCTTTTTGAATGTCAATGTTTTGATTATCACAGCAGGTAATACGTCATACACACAACATATTCGAGTCCCGAAAGATTTTTGAAAAAAATGGTATTAAGGAGTTTTTTGGTCTGCTGCTTTCGTCAGCAGAATGTTTGCAATTGAAACGTTCTAGTTTGAAGGAAGGAAGCTAGACATGGGATCCAAACCAACAATGCAAAGAATAGATCTATGCAGAAATATATTGGCTGTTTTTGTCTTTTTATATGGCAGCATTGATGTCCAAAGCTTCACTTTCAGTCGAAGAAATAAATTCAAACTTCCAACCAAGTGCAATCAAGAATATGCGGTCACCTCTCTTCCGTCTACTAGTTGTAAATGCTCAACCAATTCATTAGAAGAATCCACAAGTATTACAGGAATTTTATCAAACGGTTACACAAACCCTTCGTTAACATTTTTTAATCACCTGAAGAAACGATTTCAAGGAGATTTTGATAATTACCATCAATGCAAATCAAATGAGAAAAAGGGATTATTTCCTGGGGAGGGTAGCGGGCACGAACATATACATGCTACGATAATTCCACTCTCCTCCAAACTTTGCGATGAACTGATTCAATTGGACCAAAATAGACATGAAGATGGACCTTTTCATCCAACGTTAACTGCTATAGATAAAACTATGAAACCTTACAAAAACATGATGGGTTTGGAAGATTTATCTCCATTGCCAACTAATATAATGCCTTCCTTTTACTCCTTTGTTTTAGCTGCATATTACATGGATGGAGAGCCGTCTAAAATATTTCGTTTCCGATTATATTCCTTACTGCCAACTACTGTGGGAACACAAAAGATCGATACAAAAACCAAAAATAATAACAATCAACAAGAAGCATATCATGAGAACTTGAATGTGTTGCTCAAAATTTACACAGTTGATCCAACCATCATGCTTCAGATCAGATTGAATGCAAGGAGTCCAGAAAAATGGGAAAATATTTTGCAAAATTCATTAAATCACGAGAACGCAAACAATACCGAACAAAGTCAAACACCGAATAATTTATTTCAATTATTGCAAGGCTGTAATGTATTATGGGCTCCCTCTTATAATCCAAAGCGACATTCGTATCTGTTTGATGTTGATTTTGAAAGTCAAAATAATTGCACCTGTTCAATCACTAATGATATAAGTCTTATGTTAGAGGATGGTTCCTTTCATGCTATTATGTTAAATGAAACAGGTGCTATAGTGGATAGTATGATGAGCCCAGGAAAGAGAATTCGAATTCAAGATGAGCTTAGTCTTTGGGGGGAACCATCATCTGCACTTTGGATCAATGATAGGGGTTTTGATGCAGATTCTGGCGATTTTATATACGGAAATAGAAAGGGAGTCCCATACAAAATGGATCGAGTAGCATGGTTTCAATCGAGGGAAGATAATGATCAAAATAATGACAATATGGGGATAAACATGAGGGTGCCAGTAAAAGATGGTCCCGGAAAAGAATTATTGTGGACTTTGGGAAATACAGATGGTGGATAATCTTAAAACTGAGGAAACATATCTTGATCACCCAATCTTTTTCACAAATATTTTATAATGATGTCCTCTTATTTGCCATAGGCCTGTCGTTTCGCCGAGTAGTGTTCTTAATTCCTATGGAAGAATTCCGTCTAATATTGTAATCTCTTTTTTGTGATTTTCCTCGACTTTTAGTGCAAGGGGAAATGTTACTATTGTTTGGAATAGCATTTTTTCCTCCCCTCTGACCAGCTTCTAGAGTCTTTGTACGGTCTTCCAATCGTTTCAATCGATTCGTTCGTTTCGATAATTCCTCACGCAGTCTATCTCTTTCGTTTTTCATGTCTGAATACATTATACTAAGATCATCAAAATCCAATTCTTTGCATTTTGTGTATTCGAGGCTTTCTTTCTTGTTACATGTAGCAACCGATTCTTCACTCCATCCTATAACATTACTTTTCTGCCTGCTTCTAGATTTTGTATATTTTTTCAATTGTTCTATTTCATCAAAAGTAGAATCTATAACCATAGGTCCTGCAGTCTTATCTTCATTTCTATACTTTTGGTGCTTAGAAGAATAATTGAGAACACTTTCCTCTTCGAATTCATTTGTTTCTTCATCATATTGCTTGTGTCTATTGTTATTGACTTTGGATGCATTTGTTTCGGTCTCCTCGTCTATCACATCATTATGAATCTCTTTGTCAAATTTATGGACAGCAGATGTCTTATTCTGTAGTGAAATCTTAATATAAGACAATTTCAAATTGGAGCACAAAGTTGGTACATATAATACTAATGATTGTATTTATGGTTTCCTCGAAAAAAATTTTATTCGATATCATATGCATTACTCACCGACCTCTTCATTGAATGATTTTTCGTCTCCTGAAATTGAGCCCGCCTTTTTTCTTCTATTTGTGCCTTCAGCTGAGACCTATATTGCAATTCCTTCCGTAATTTCTCATCCCGTTCATCTTGAGTTGGTCCATTCATTAATGAAAGAGCCTTCATGTGAACTTTTCTCTTTATTTGGTTATTTCTTTTATCATCTTCATAATATTTTTTGTGTTTTGATTTGTGTTTGTTCACTTTCTTTTGTTCATCTTGGGTTTTTTTATTATAGTTTTGTATTTGATGCTTCTTTGATGAGTGATTTTGATAAGTGGTGTTGTCATCCCAATCATATAGACATGAAATTTGAGATGAATTATCAATTATGGATTTCGAAATGCCACCATCATGTTTATCGTGATCTTTCTCAGGAGCGTTCTTTGTTTGAACTCCGTCATTCTTGTAATTCTCATTGTATCCCAAGCATTTGCCTTCTACAACATGATTATCAGTTTTCTGGAAATTGTTCCTCCTATTATTTGTAATAAATTCTTCGTTAGATTCTCTTTCGTATCCGTATGAGAAGTCGTCATGGATAGAAGATACCGCAGATTCTGAATCCTCCGTTTTAGGAGAATGAAGGTTTTCTTTGTTATTTTCATACTGTAATTGACCTCTTTCTTTGTCATGCGTTCTTACACCCGCATCTTCTCTCCTCTTTGTATATTTGTTAAGAGTATTTTTATTTCTTGTGAAATTGCCACGAAGAGAAGTTGTGATGCTCTTACTGTTTGATCTCAAATTGGAAACCATTTGTTGAACAGTGCCAGGAACAATTGCTATAGCAGTTGTTGCACTTTTATTGCTGCGACTTGTTCTTGTGCTTTCAATTGAAGACCTTGATATCATTTTTAGAAAATTATGTAAAGATTTGAATGTTTCAAAATAGGATTGTTGATGATTTAAACGATTTTATTTGTTTCAAAATCTGTCCCATCTAATCAAGATTGGGGTGAATTAAAATTGCAGCGTGACTCTATGTTCATTGAATAATTATGAAAGCCCCATTCACCTACATTGACACATTATACCTTTGTATTAGGTAAAACATATTCTGTGGTGGATGAAAACTCTTGTACGCTGATTCGATTTACCTTATCATAGAATCAACTTCATTGCCTCAATTTTCTTTAATTTCCCAATGCCACCTTTTCATATTTTTTTCATCAGCATTTAAAAAAAAAATTTTCAGCAGTACAAAAGTAAAATGAAATACAAAACTAGCCACAGACACAGAGGATAACTAATATTTTAGGGTTTTTTCTATTGAATACAATTCTTATGTTTTGCTAATATTTCTGTTTTTGACAATTACCAAAGAACCTGGATGTGCTCAATAGATTGAACTTTGTAAAAACATATCCCCAAATCGAATTCTCACAAAGGTGACTAAGAAAATGAATGAAAGCATTATTTGCTGATACATTCTGCTGTGTGAAAATGTGACAAAAAACACATAAATGCTGAAAGGATTGCATATTCACGATTCAAACACATCAACTTCATATAATTATGTAGACCGCAGTAGATCATCTACTCTGGGTTACGTAATCTATCTAGCGTTACCCTAATCAGAGGCCACATTGCTGACTCCCATAATTCTCTTTCTCATATTTTACTTAAAGTCAAAATTGCATCCACTATTGATCAGCAGAAGATAAACTTGCACTAGTCTCGAGATCCTTTGATAGCAAGCATCTTCCTCACTATGATTGGGAATTTAAAAAACATCAAAATTGGCGCACCAATTTGGATCCGTTCTGGTCGTGGATCTCACGAAGAACCTGGAACTCTTCTTGCAATCAACATTCACATGGATAAAAGCGAAGATGAAGATGAATATAAAATTAAAAAATCTTCGAATACAGATGTAGAAGATGAAAACACTAATGACGGTGTTTTGGTTCAATTGAATACCTCCAATTCCGAAATATTTGTTCATAAAGATTGTATTCGAAGTATGATAGATGACACTAACGATGGAGTCCGTCGGTCTCGAAGGTGTAAAACCAAAAAAAAAGATTCACCTCTAGCTCAGACCAAAGATATTACAAAAATATCTTCCACACCAAATACTACTCCTGTCGAATCACACAAAGAAAATAGTGATGATCCAATTAATAACAATAAAGTAAAGAAGTCCAACAGAGCACAACAGAAAGGTCAGAAGTCAAGGAACAACAAACGCAAAACAATAGAAAGTGAGGAGAAAAAATTAGAAAATCTTGGACAGCGTAAAAAACGTAAAGCGAACAATAAAATTATTGCATCAGAAGAAGTAAAAATTGTACCAAGAAGTCAAAAAGAAAATAGGAAGGATGTGAGTGCAAGGAAAACTCAAAATGGTGGAGTTAATGACAAAACGAACAAAAATGAAGTTTCTGTTGCTAAAGGTAAAAAGAAACCTGCAACAAAAAATACAGATGGAAAGAACCAAAAACGTGCATCAATAAAATCTGTTGAAAGCAATATGGACTCTTTGAATGATGATGAGAATCAGGAAAATGTAGTAAGTCTTAATGGCCAGCCTGATGGTAATGGCGGATTAGATCAACCCTCCAACTATGGTGTTGAATACAGTCCCACTTCTCGAGCCATGTGTAGGCGTTGTGATGAAAGAATTGAAAAACAGTGTTTACGTGTATCTCATAGGCCTCTTTTTCGTGGAAAGGTAAGTCATGCATGGTATTCTTTCTTTATTGAAATTGAAGAACATCACTTACACACATTCGTTCAATCTTTATTGGACAGCCTGGGTTTACAATTTACCGTCATCTGAATTGCATTGTATTTGGACCAGAAATTACAAATTATTTGCAGGTTGATGGACATCATAAACTGAAGCCAGATGATATTGAACTTTTGAAAAAACGTATTCTTGAATCTGAAGTCGAAAGAAAACAAGAAATGGAAGAATTGCGTCCAGATGAACTAGTGCAAAAAACGTTTCAGGGAGAGATTCGCCCTCATCCTCCTGGTCTTACTGCAAACTTGTTACCATTCCAGGTGGAAGGATTTTCATGGATGGTTGCACAAGAAAAACGAGATAGGGGTGGAATTCTCGGTAAGGCATTATTAATTTAGTTTCTGTTTCATGATGAATTTTCATGCTGAATTTTTGACTCTCATTATTCTTCCGTTTCATTGCTTTATTTAGCTGGTAAGCATCTTTTTGATAAGACTAAAGTTTGTGATGTTGTTTCAAATTCTATGCGCTCGTGTCGAGATCATTAACAACTTTTGAGTTTTATTTCAATGCTATGACTTTATTCCAATGACTCTATCTCACTTTTTGAAAATTTACTCTCATCGAATGAAGACGAGATGGGCATGGGCAAGACAATCCAGACGATTTGCACACTCTTAGACAATCGTCCAAATTTACAGCATGCTAAACCAGGAGCCAAGTTTCCTCCTGATGCAGATATATCTGTTTTGCAGGAAGAGGAAGATCTATGGGATTTTGCTGACAAAGATTGGAAACATGAGATGAATATGCAGAATGTGCCATTAAAAATACAGCCTAATAAAGGGAAGCATTCTGATAGAGCAGGAACTCTCGTCGTTTGTCCAATGATTGCGTTGCATCAATGGAAAACTGAAATTCAAAAATTTACTAGCGAAGACGGAGCAACATTAAGTGTCGGAATATATCATGGTCCTGATAGAGCAAGTATGATGCCTAAAATCAAAATGAAAATGTATGATGTAGTTTTAACTACATATCAAGTTTTGGAGCACGACATGCGCAAAATGATTAGCCCAAACAAAGTAAGGTGTCCAAACTGTGGAGGGAAGTTTAAAATCGATAAACTTCGTATTCATTTAAAATATTTTTGTGGAGAAGGAGCACAGCGAACTGAAGCACAATCTCGTCAGAGAAGAGGGCGTGGCCATCGAGGAAATAGACCTGGAACATCTAGAAGCCGAGGAATTGGTCAATCACAAGGCGAAAGAAAGAAGAAAGTCAAAAATGAGAAGAAATCTTTCAAAAAAAAGAAGAACAATGAAAAAGAAGAGGAATCCGATAGTGACTCCCAACCAGATGATAAGCCATTGAAGGAACTTATAAGTAAAAGGCCGTCGCGAAAAGCTGCATCTGCCGCATCAAAAGTTCTGTCTACGTCTATGAAGAATTGGAGTGCGGGAGGTAACGATGACGACGAAGACTTTGAGAGTCCAAATGATGACTCCGACGAAGACACAGATTTAAGTGAGATCGATGACGAATTGGTGTCTACTAGCATGAAGGGGAAGAAAGAAACGGTAGTGAAAAGCAACTCCTGTCTTATAAACGATGAGGATGTTGATTACAACAGTAATTGTAGCGATTCAGAGATGTCAGAGAGTGACGATGAGGGTAGAAGAATAGCTATCGAAAAACAGAGGCAAGCAATTGAAAATGCTACTAACTCAAAAGGTAAAAGAAAATCATTTGGAAAAATAAAAAACAAAAAGAAATTGCGAATAAAAAAAGAAAAAAAAGCTGTCAAAAGTACCATTGAAGAATTGGACGATGAACTTGGCATTAACATGGGTGCCCTGCTGGAAGAGGCAATGGCAGGATCTCATATGAGTTCACTTCACAGTCTATCATGGTGGAGAGTTGTTCTTGACGAAGCGCATATGATCAAAACTCGAAGTTCGCAAACAGCACAAGCAGCTTTTGCTCTGACTGCAATTTATCGATGGTGCCTTTCTGGAACTCCTTTACAAAATCGTGTAGGAGAATTTTACTCACTCATACGTTTTCTCAGAATAGATCCAATGGCACATTATTTCTGTAGGAGTAAGGTAAGATTAATTTTTATGAAAGCTTCGAGTTTAATCATGTAACTTATTTTTGCTTTGTCTCGCCTACTGTCAGGGTTCTGACTGTAAAAGTTTGCATTATCGAATGGCGTTTGGAAAATGCCTAGATTGTGGACATGCATCTTCACAGCACTACTCTTATTTTAATCGTTACGTTTTGAATCCTATTCAACGTGATGGTTATAGTGGTGATGGAAGACGAGCAATGTTTATCTTGAAGAATGAAGTTCTCGATAAGTATTTGCTGAGAAGAACAAAAGAATCACGTGCTGAAGATATGAATCTGCCACCAAGGATCGTGAGCATACGACGAGTCAGGCTCCACCCAATTGAAGAAGATTTTTATAATGCACTCTATACACAGACAAGAAGCTCCTTCAGTGACTACGTTGCTGATGGAACACTTTTAAACAACTATGCCCATATCTTTGATCTTTTAATGAGAATGCGACAGAGTGTGGACCACCCATATCTGATTGTTTACTCTCAAAGAGGAGTTGACGAGAGTCTAAGTGCTTCTTTGAACGATGGAAACGTAGCAAACGGGTCGACAAACTGTGAAATATGTCATGAGATACCTGATACGAGGGTTCTAAGTTCGTGTTGCAACTCTGCATTTTGTAAATCATGTGTGATTGAGTACATGACAACCGCTGCAGGTCTTGGGGCTACCAGAGACGGAGTAGGTACGCCTTGTCCAAGCTGTAGACAACCATTTTCAATCGATTTGAATCAAGCTGAGAGTATGACACCATTATCAAATTTTTCTAGAGATAAAAAATGTCAAAATGTTCAAGAAACAAAAGCAATGCCTTCATTAAAGTCGCTTCCAAATGTAGCCACAAAATCCATTCTCAGACGTATTGATTTGTCTAAATTTGCAACTTCATCCAAGATAGAAGCTCTAACTGAAGAATTGGTGAAAATGAGGCAAACAAGTCCTGGAAGTAAAGCAATCGTTTTTTCACAGTTTGTGAATATGTTGGATCTCATACGATGGCGCATTCATTCAGATCCGTGTTTGGGAGAAATGGGTTTGGGCGCACGGGCATTGCATGGAAGCATGGATGTGAAAGCTAGAAATCTCAGTTTGAAAGATTTTAGAGAAGATTGTAATGTCAGAGTTCTACTAGTCTCATTAAAAGCAGGAGGAGTCGCCCTAAACCTTACAGTAGCAAATCATATATACTTGTAAGTATTGTATCAACCTTAAAACATGAAACCATCTTGCCAGGTGAATATTAATTTTTGCATTACTCCCTCAAAGAATGGATCCTTGGTGGAACCCAGCAGCAGAAATGCAGGCAATTGATAGGACACATAGATTAGGTAAAGTTCGCATCAAAATTGATTTAGAAAATATAAACTTTTCTGTTTTTAACCTTTCTACAAATCTCCAATAACCAGGCCAGTATAGACCAATAAGAGCTGTACGTTTCATTGCAGAAAATACAGTGTAAGTATCTGTAATGTTTTGTCATTAAGTTATTGGTTATTTCTCACAATGAATTGGCTTTATCTGTGCAACAGGGAAGAACGTATACTACAGCTACAAGAAAAGAAAAGATTAGTTTTTGATGGAACTGTCGGAAGGTATGTGTGGACGCAAAACAAATTTTCGAACTTGACCTCTTTATTTTTCCTCATCTATGAATAACATATTTTCTTTGAACACTAAAGAGATGCAGGTTCCCTTACTATGTTAACTGTAGATGACATGAAAAGCCTTTTTTCATAGACACACTATTTCTTTTTTGATTGTGTGAAATACTTATTTGTTTCATGCAACGAGTAATGAAATTTCATGCAAGATCCTGCCTCAAATTCATTATTTCGTCATTTCATTTTTAGTACGTGCAATAACGATTCGCATTCCTGGTAAACGAAATTTATAACATGTTTCGGTAGCAAAAGAGAGGTTAATAATCGCCCTTGATAACATCAGGAAAAAGAATCATGAACAATTTTGAACGCTATAAAAAAAGGTATCCTGAATCTCGGTTTAAAATATAATTTTAAAAGCAGCTATATGGTAAAAACAAAAAGATTTATTTTATTGCCTTTTCTAATCGTCACATAAATAAAGCATAAACAAACAGAAACTCTTAATTTTTGAAATAGTGATGATTTAAATTTAATATACGTAGCATAAGTAATTTACCAAATGGTTGAAATGCTCATGGTAATTGTGTTCGCTAAAGTGCATAGAGAAAGGTTTGTTTCACATTTATGAAGTCTGAAATTGCTTCACGTGTAAAACAATATTTGAGTATTGCGTTCCATTCGACTTTGCAAAGTAGTTTCAGTGAGAATCAATCTTTCGATCACCCCACAAGTCTTTCAAGTTCACAATAATAGCTGTAATATCATCTCGGTAATCACCCTCGAACTCATGCCATTTTGCAGCAGCACTCTCAATTAAGCTTTGGCATGCTTTTTCAGAACCTATTTCCAATTCTAAATACTCTGCCACTATTTGTACTGCATCACTGGACTCTAAAAATTCCCATACGCCGTCACTAGCAAGTATCATAAACTGATCCTTATTAGTGTCTATCTCATACTCAGTTATAACTGGTTCAGCGATCACCCCAACATCTTTCACTGCATGATCACCTATTGATCGAGACATGGCTAAGCCGACTTGCGTGCACTCTTCATCAAGCCAGACTCGAGCCGATAGACCAGGTTCTGGTGGTGGAGAGACAAACCCACCACTCTTTATGATACGCTCTTGTTCCCCTTGAGAGTCAGGATTTTGATCAATTGATAAATCTTTATTCACATAAAACGACTTTACTGCAGAATCTTTTGAGCTCAGTTGAATTTTTTGCCCAATTACAGCTCGTGAATCGCCAACATTTGCAATGTAAAGATGCTTCTCTCGCATAAGAACAACACATGCTGTTGTACCACTAAAATTTGGCTTTGAAAAACAGTAAGGAAAATTGCATCAAAACATTTTATAAGTCTTTTGCCACTTCAATTAAAAATGCAAAAAATCATAATATTTACCTCTATTCCATCTTCTTTTGATAAAGATTTGTCAACAGACACGAATATTTGTCGAAATGCTTCTCCTGGATCTGTGTCCAAAAGAGGGTGCGATCCTAACCGTTCAGGAATTTCCGTGAGAGCATATTGCGAAACAAACTCCCCCCCTTCTCCATGACCTTTTATTTAATGGGAACAGCCGCGTTCAAAATATTAATTCATTATCGATAGATAGAATTAAAATCCCAGAAGCTATAACTAACTTACCATCATAAACTGCGAATAGAGCTGTTTTCGCACAATTTCCAAAAGGAAAGGCTACACCTCCTCTATCTTGATTGATTTTGGCAACAGTTGTTGGTACATCTTCGTCATATTCGTCAAAAATTGGTTCTATTCCATGGCAAGAGTATGTGAACACATCATCTCTGGGAAACGGTAGCATCTCGTCAGAAATGTGACGAGTATCGTCGCAGGTTGTCATTACAACAGTATCACCTGAAGGAAGTGGGCAAAGATCATGTGATAAAGGACAATATGTTTGCACCTCAAGCTTCATTTGTTGAGAATATTTAAATTTAGGCTGCAGTGGAGCTTCTGCAGTTTCTACTTTTTCTTCATCTTTCTTCAAGATATCTAGTCGAGGCCGTTTCTCGTTAGGATGGTGGTCGTCGTCAGAATCGTCATCACTAAAACTTCCAAGTGCAAGTGCAGCAGCTCTCATATTTGCCTCAAGCTGTGATACTTGGGGACCGCCTTTACCATTTTCATGTAAGCTTTTCGTAACGGACAATCGCCTCTTACGAAATGTTTTCGATGAAGTATTTGGTTCTTCATGAACACTTTCATTATCTATCTCGGCGACAAGTTTCATGACTCCATTTCCCCCATTCGAACCTATTGCTTTTTGCTTTTTTCCGTCAAAGAACACTTTACCCGCCTTTTCTTTAGTGATAGTATTCATATTCGGACTATTTAGCTGAGTTAATGAGCACACTAATGAGACCTTCAGCTTTTAATGCAAATGAAAAAAAATGTCCGCTTATTCCCCGACAAAGATAACAATTGTGTAGATTTTGTAGCTTTTTGTGCTGGCCGTGGTATCCCCTTCTCATAAAATACAATTTCGTAATAATTTAACCAATCAATTTGTCACCCAGGAAGATTTAGTTCGTAATTAAATTTCCTGTATACCGGCGAGAAAATCCAGAAAAACGCATGAGAGAATACAGTTGTATCATTTAGAAGGCCGATTAGGCTCTTTTACTAATATCGATCTATATAAGTTTTCGGCCTAATGAGTATCTATTTAAAAAGAAACTTCTTCTGTATTTCCTAATGATTATTTATATCTGCAAAAGAGCCAATCTCAAAACGAGATCAACTTCCTAATTAGTACAGCTAATTTTTTATTTATTACGTGTTTTAACAATGATTAGGATGACTTTTCACTTGGAAGCACATTTGCAAAGGCTTTGCCATGATGACAAAATGAAGTCGATCGCATGAATAACAAAGGACTTACCGCAAGATAGAGAAGTGTCGAAGTCGAGCACCAAAACATTAATCTCAATACCAAAGATAAAAAATAGACGTATACATAACATAACCATCCTGTCGTCGTTTACTTATATTTAGTTTTTGGCTAAATATATCGGAAGTCATTTTCTTTATAAGCCATGCGAACAAAGCTAATTTATAGAGAAAACCATAAGTGAATTTACATCTAGGGGTAAACTAAATTAGCTATTTAAGCCTCCATGCCTTTTTTTTAAAGAGCCCAGAAAATTATTTTTCAAGAGATATGCTTCCAAATCTGAAAAGCCATCATTTTTTTTGCACGCGATTTAGTCGATTCGCACAAGTTTGAAGTCAAAATTTAGGTGCAAAGGTCACATGGCCCTTTGCCAATCAATGCAGATCAATTCGTTTCTTACTTAGAATATGTATTTCAATTTGATTTACTCTTCATAATCATTGAGGACTCGATAGATTCACCATTGGACGTTCCTTGGAACTACTTAATCTATTAAGTTTTGTTTAGACTGTTCAGGTCATTCATGTTTATACAAGGATGATAAATATCTTGAGAAATCTTAAATTTGTCGATGTCTCAAACACAATTTGTGAAAGTTTGCTGAAAATGTTGCTCATGCCTTTAAATTGGATCTTGATATGACAAATCATTTAATGTACGTTATTTTCACCCACATTTTCGATACAAACGAGCAAGATAGGCGAGATATGAGTATTTGAAGACTCTGCTGTCAAAGTTGGATTACAATCGCTTTAGAAATGATGTACACAACACAACAAAAGAGTATGAAAATAAATTCGATGTGATAGTCTACACAATTCGTTCCGAATTCTTTCGCCTTCATTCGTGCATGCATTTTTCATTTTCACGATTAATCCTGTCGTGTCATTCAGACTTGTATGCATTGATACATACAAACGGAATGATCT
>Ga0209092_10000408_pt1 | contig 41893 bp, 38 predicted proteins | sample FraStrMetagenome_FD_187446 | JGI IMG/M metagenome (GOLD analysis project Ga0209092, IMG submission 187446) | Marine eukaryotic phytoplankton communities from Arctic Ocean - Fram Strait ARC3M Metagenome (SPAdes) (version 2) | ecosystem: Environmental > Aquatic > Marine > Oceanic | place: Fram...
CAATTTTATTTATATAGTATGTCAGCACATAATATGATCATCACAAAAAAGGGAGATAGGATTCCATTATTGGATTTAAAACCCGCACGACTTTTGGATCGTACGACCGTTTTGTATGGAAAATCGAACAGTGGCAAGAGCATATTTATTAAATATATAATGAAAATACTCAAGGATTTCATACCTGTAGCATTCGTCGTTTCTCCTACTGAACCGTCTAATCAAGCTTATTCTAAGTTTATTGATAAAAGTTTAATACACTTTGATTTAGCTTCAGCAAAAGGTGAAGAGGGATTTTTAGAAAAGTTATGGGCTTGGAGTTCTATGCGTTCATCTATCTATCATAAAGTAAATAAGAAAGACATATTGATGTCTTTATATTCAAGGATTAGAACTCCGGAAGTTGATAAAATGATTAGCAAAATAGAAGGCAAAAGATCTGATAGTATAAAAAGCGCGTCTATAGCTAAATGTGATGAAATTGAAAAGAATTTTGATGAACTTATAATGAAATTAGTAAAGAAACATATACAGAAACATAAACATATATTAGAAAGAAATCAGTCATCATTAAATGAAGACGAATTATATTCTCTCGCCTATTTAGATCTAAATCCTCGAGTTATATTAATATTTGATGATGCTGCGGCAGAGATTAAATCATATTTTAATAAACCTATATTCAGAAAGATATTTTATCAGTCAAGACATTCGTTTATTACTTCAATATTTGCTGTACAAGATGATTCTGACTTACCTCCCAATTTACGCAAAAATGTAGCACTTTCTTTGTTTATGACACCTGTTGTAGCGCAAAGCAACTTTGAACGTGTATCTAATAAATATTCTAAGGATTTAATAAAAGTAGCAAATGGATTATATAGTAATATATTTGTTGGATATAGAAAGATGGCATTTATAGATAACGATCCTAATAAACAGTATTTTTATCATATAACAGCGGAAATGGTTCAACCTTTTAAATTCGGTAGTCATTCTTTAAATAATATTTGTGTAGCTGTAGAGAATAACTCAGAATCTGTAGATAAAACTAATCCCTTTTATTCAAATTTTAGAATTAAAGGATGAAAATTTAAATCTTATAATATAAAAAACCAACACCTGCTCCTACTGATACAGAGAATCAAATTAAATGTACATAAATATTAATATATCCATAAAATGAGTCAAAGAAATTTCCTACTGGAAGGGACAAGCGCATTTTTCGTAAATGAATTCTATAATAACGTGTATAGCTTAGCAAAAAGTAGTAGGAAAGGAAGTTTAACAGAAAGTTATCAAGAAAGAGTTAGTAATTATGTTAGAGGTATTAAAACTGTTGAACAAATATTTAAAACTTTGTGTAGCAATATACATAGATACATATGTAAATCTGCCAGATTTTCTAGTATGATGTATGGAGAATTTGTTGATAAGTTACTTGCAAACTTTACACCAAGTGATTATTTTGAAATGTTAACTCGTGATCAAAAAGATGAATTATTTAGTAGTATCATTAACGATTTAGCGAGTACTTTAGGAACTTTTTGTTTAAGACCCAATATACTCAGAAAAATTATTGATGAACATGATACAGCAAAAGCAATTACTCAAGATTTACTATTTAGAGAAGCTTTATCTATACTTTCTCGTAAGCAAGAAGAATTAATGCATTCGTTTGTTAGGAACATTTCACAATCTAAAGATATGATATCAGCAGAAGTGGCTGAAAAATACAAAAGACAGATAGAAGACCTAAACGAAGAAGTAAATAGATTATTATCAGAAATAGCGTCTTTAGAAAGTGAATTAGAAGAGAAAGAAGAAAAGGAGATTAAATATAGAAAAATTATAGATCTGTTACAAAAAAGTAGAATTACTGTTCAATCTGCTAAACCTCAACCTAAAATAGAAAAAATGACAGAAGTAATAGCACCAAAAGTTGAAGATAACATAAAACCCTCTACGCCAGATCGGCAAACTGTTTTAACTACAGAAAATCTAAACAAACATTTAGAAGATCCAAAAAATAAACCAAGACCTAAACATGTCCCTACGATTTTAGATGAAGATTCTGATCAATCTTCTGAAGAAATATTACAAAAACAACAAGCAAAAGCAGATAGTAATTCATTATCTTCTGGTAAAAAATCTCTGTTAGATAATATAGATGGGTTACTCGTTGATGACTAGTATTAATAAATTCTCTGGAGGATTAGCTAAAGGATATGTTTCAAATGGACTTGTAAAATCACCTTTGATAGCAGCAATGATAGTAACTGCAATAACTATAATGATATTATATAACACAACAACAAAAAATATTACAAAAGTATTTGTTATGGCATCTTTAGCTAATACTGCATACTTATTCTTTCATGCACATTGTCTATCAAAAAGTATAGAAGCTGGAAAAAATAGTCAAAATTTAGTAGAAGAATTTAATAGTGCGAGTACAAATATAGGAGGAGATGAGTTTAAACCTCCTTCAGATTGAGAAAGTCTCTATACAATACCCAATTATTATAGTTTATAATCTATATTATACTTTTTGTATATTGAATTTATTCCAGTATATATATTAATGGAGACGACTAATAGAAATCGTGGTCTTATTAGAGAACAACCTACAACTCGTTGTCTTGATATGTTTGATTATAAAACTTCAGATATGACTAACTTGAACCGTAGCGGTTGTCATATAACTGAACATAGCGTTGCTAATAATTGTCCAGACGGATTGCCTGATTGTAGAGCTATATCTTACGGAGGAGTTGATCCTATAAATGTTGCTTACAAATTAGAAGAAACAGATATGAATTTTGAGCACTCAGATGACTATGTGGCTTCTTTAGAGTATTCTAAAGATGACTTTATGAGAAATGCTTTAACAGATAGAAATTGTGATATTCCTTTTGCTGAGGGGGATACACCTGCGTATAGTGCCACAAAAAGAGGTGGATTACTTAATTTAAGATATAATGGCGGAAGAGGTACAACAGACTATCAACCTGAGCATGCAGAAATGATGATTGGACAAGATCCTTACGCCGGATCTGATACAGGTTTAAAAATGGCAGAATTAAAGAAATTTACAGCACAAAGAGCACAAGATGCTGAAGTACGTATGGGAAATAATTGCGATCAAGAGATTCCAGAACAACCATGGGCCGACCCAGAGATTAGCTATGCAAAGAAAGACCTTATGGTACAAGGTAAACATCGTCTGAATATATGGCAGTGGCCTCAGTTTTTAAATATTAATGTTGCATCGAAAACAGAAGTAGATCCTATAGGAGAAAAACAAACAAGATTTGATTGTGCGCAACACGAAGTTGATGCTATTGACGTAGATGCTGCTTATGATACAGAAGGAAAAAGACGTAAAACACAAGTTGGATACGATTATTCTTTAAGTAAATATCAAGAATATACTATGGACTTTCAAGAAGGAAAAGAAGGACAACAGAGAAGTACAAAACATCCGGAAAGGGTAGAAAACAGTAGAAATACTGTAAAAGCTGGAAGTCATAATCTTACAGATCACAGCATTAAAGCAAAAACATTCAAATCAAAAATGCTTGAAGCTATGAAAAGTGCTGTAGAAACCCAAGAATCAAGTGGCGTAATGGGAAATTCAGATCATAGCAGAAAAGTAAAGAGTGGTAAAGAAAGAGATGATAAATCTGTAATACGTGATATAGTTCATGGACATAAGACTAATAAAGAAGTTATGACTACAGTAAAAGGTGGAATACTTCCTTCTGAAGATTACGGATTTGCTTCAAGACACACTCAAGCGCCAATGAGAAGTACATTACAAATAAAGACAAATATGATCAAAGGTGCTAGGAATGACGGAGATCAAACTTTTATCAAAAGAAATATAGAAAATAGTATGAGACTTAATAAAGAAGAAAAGGCTAAATTATGTGCCAGTTCATTGAGAGATAATGTGGATCGTGGAGCTATTATGAGGGAAATTGCTCATCAACATAAGACAGGATGTTCCGAGAAAACAAAATGTTATGGAGACAAAAAAGCTGGACGTTATTTAGAAGAGAGCAGAAAAGATGATACTGCTCCTACTGCTAAATTTACAGATGATCATTATACTCACGTACGTAAATCAAAACATTTAGAAGTTGATCCACGTAGTATCAAAGATTACGCAAATATGACAGACGATACATTTGATAATAATATTAGCGATACTTGTAAGCATAATAGTAGAAATAGATGATAACATATATAAGTTTATTAAATTGTAGGAATCATACCTCCTAGTTCATAATTATAACGGTTTGTCAAGTCGGGGAGGAGATCTTCCTGTCAATTTTTTTGCTATAAAAGATGTATTTCTTTTAGATATTAAATGTCCTCTAATTTCTTCTATTAATTTTTCTCCAGTTGGATCATTTGATGTTCTAATTTCTTCTTCAGGTTCTCTAGCAAGAATTCTATCTACCCACGTCTTAAAATGTCTTTCTGGATTAAAGTTACCAATCTATATTCAGACCAAAGTCTGCTGATGCAGACTTTCCATTAAATGGATCAGTAAAAGTAACTATAATCGCCACTGCTTGTTTAGTAGAACGAGAATAATCTATATCATTAACCTTTGTGATTTGTACTTCATCAACAGATGCATCTCTACCCAATGAATCTTTTAGTACACTGATGTTATTTCTGATTATAGAGTCTATATCATTAATAGATTCTTCGGGGGGTATCCACCTTCTAAAATGTTTTATTTGTATAACTGGTGGATCAGGAGGAGTTGCTAGTATTGTCATATTCAGTTCTTTTGATACATTCTCTCCAGTATACGGATCAGTAAAAGTATATGTGTATATAACGTTTTGATCAGTAGAACGAGTAAGATCTATAGGAGAATTTGTAATTTGTACTTGATTAGGAGGTGCTGGAACACCCTGAGAATCTGATAGTACAGTCACTTGATCACCGACTATACTTTCTAACTCAGATTCTATATCAACCATAGGCACTTCTCTTGGGAATTGATAATTATAATTTGCTAGTTCAAGAACTACTGGAACTACTGGAGCTACTGGAGCTACTGGAGCTACTGGAGCTACTGGAGATACTGGAGCTACTGGAGCTACTGGAACTACTGTAGGATCGTCTGTCAGAGATACTGGAGCTACTGGAGCTACTGGAACTACTGTAGGATCGTCTGTCAGAGCTACTGGAGCTACTGGAGCTACTGGAGCTACTGTAGGATCGTCTGTCGGATCTACTGGAGCTACTGGAGCTACTGGAGCTACTGTAGGATCGTCTGTAGGATCGTCTGTAGGATCTCCTGATGTAGGAGAAGACTTTGTATTATTTGATATGAGATATCCGTTTATAACCAATGTTATAAATAACCATATAATACAACACAACATAAAAGCTTGAGTTCCTGTAAAATTATCTAACATATTAAATTATATATAGTAAAACAAAAATAAAAATCTACTTTTTACTATATATATATATATAGATAAAACAATGAATATAGATGGTATTGAATATAGATGGTATTGGTAAAGATGATCCTGGAACTACTACAATGGGATATAATAAATCTTTAGATTATACTACTGAATTTACTCACGATGAAAGAAATATTCGTAATATTTCTACTACATATCTTAGTGATAAGACTACAGAAACAGTAAGAAATAGATTTAAAATTGAGAATGAAAGATCTGCTCTTCCATTAAGAAATGGGCTACCTTTCATACAGAGTCCCTCAGCTGAACAAGAAGCAGCATTCGTTGCTGCGTATAATGATCAATATGCTGTAGATAGATATAGTGGAATAGCAAATCGTTCAAATAATTTAACAGGTTCAGCCACAAAAATACATAGTACAGTATTAAAACCAGAAGACTTAGAAGTAGAAAAAATTAACAAAAATGTAGAAGATGAACAAATTGTAGCTAAGATGGCGATAATGCCTAATATTACAAGAGTTCCTCCTACATCATCAAGTATTATTAGAAATAATCCTGCTATAGTCGCTGGTATATTCAAAGATTCCAGTAATGTTAATTCTAATAGTATAATATATGGAGATAGAAACTCTGTCCCATTTGGTAAAATTAGTAATATAGATGGTAAATCTAATATAAAATATTCAAAAGATAAAACAGTATCTCCTGTGAAAGCTCCGGTTTCAGATAGAGTTATTTCTACAAAACAACCTCGTCCGTTTGGTATGATAAGTAATAACAATTCAGGAATCTCTGTTTGATATCTATATATATGGTTATAACTGAAGCTACTTTGATAGATATTATTTCTGGATTCCTATCTGGTGTTAGTATGATGATACTAATTAATCATATAAGAAGTGAAGATATTGATGATTTTGATAATATAGAATTATTCAAAAGTGCTGAGTATAAATTTATAGAATGTTTTTCTACTTCTTAGCGTAAATAACCATACCAGTTTTTGTCGTTTTAGCGTAGTACGTATTACCCTTATATTTAAAACTCTTATCTCCATTTGCCTTAGCTTTTAACATAAGTTTAAAGTATTCATTAATACTTCTCTTCTTACCTCCGCTTAAATAACTGCTCTTCCTGCTACCACCCTTACAACTTCTTCTTTTACTTCTCTTACTTCTTCTACTTCTTCTCTTTCCGCCACTTAGGCTTTTTCTTGCTGTAGGCATTGTATATATACATAGATTGAAAATGATTTTTTGTATAATATACATAATGTTGATTTCTAAAGAAGGATATCAATCTGGAGTTAAAGATGTAGATGGTAGTTATAAAATATATAATAATACTACAATTAGAAAAGATCAGATTGAATTAAAAAATGAAGATGTTACAACAAATGAGGTTGAAGCTAGTATAAATTGTACAAATAATGGATGTACTGGATTTATCAAACAATTAAAAGATGGTGAAACAAGATATTATGATATACTTGATAAGCCTTATACAGAGAATAATAACTATAATCTTACACCAGAAGAAAGAGATGATATAAAACCCAATCAAAGTAGTACTACAGCAAAAGATCATGCAGAAGATTATCACAAAAAAACTAAAGCTGTATTTAAGGAATCTCTACAGAACAAAAATGACAATGGCTTAAGTAAAAGTGATTTAAAATTCATATTTATGATAATGGGGATAATAATATTATTAACTATTTTTATGAAGAATAGGGTGATATATAAATCTCCTTTTTCTAAATGTATGACAGTAAAATATAATTATCCCTATAGAAATATCAACGCTATAGAAAATTATCAATTTACTCCTAAATTAGCTGGAGGAGATGAATGATTGAAGATGTCCTATTAAAAAAATGAAATATACATAATTTAAGTAACCAACGCTTCTAAAATTGAATAACAATTCGTGTCATCTGATAGATATAGAACAGAGAGAGACAAAAAGTCCAATGCGTACAACACCTTTACCTTCGCCTAAATGTAGCAAAAATTATCAGCCAGATCCGCCTGTATCTACGCTTAATTGTAGTGAAACTAGTGGTCATATAGATATACCAACTCCGCCTTACGATGAAAGTAAATATGTAGACGTATGGGGTGTCCATTGGTCGGACTATAACTATGAAGAGAATATGGATTGGAATGGTAAATGGTGGAGTAAGGGAAATGGAGTGATGAAGCAAAAGGGTTTGCCGCCTACCAGACTACGCAAAATATCAACAATTCTTGCTCAAGATGACCCCAATCGATACGAACGTGCGATAAAAGAAATGGATAATGATAAGATGTTGAGAGAAAGACGTCGTAGAAGACGTCGTAGAAGACTTAATAAAAAAAACGAGGCAATGTCAATTGAATAATCTTACAACATTATAAAAAAATGAAATATATTTCAATGGAATAACCACTGCTTCTAAAGTTACTTTGTTCATCCGTTTTGCCGTCACCTACCGCTTATTATATCATAATGTTCTATAGATACAACGACGAGATAAGAGAGCTACGTATAGATATAAATGCTGACACAATTGTAGGAGAAATTAAAGATAAAATAGATATTGATATTAATACTGATAATGATTTTATTATAGAATATCAAGGTGAATATTTAAAAGATTATAGAAAGACTTTAGCATATTGTGGAATAGGACAAGAATCAGTAGTAAATGTACAAGAATGTATTTTATTAGAAGCTTATGAAAATGATTATGTACATGAGGTTTATCCTATGGGGTTTAGTGATATGTATAAGTTTGAAAACGATTTAATTAATATCCCTACAGGTCATTATTATTGTAAATTATTTAGTAATTTTAAATGTGATAACTGTGGTAAAAATATGTCAGATCAAGTTCTCAAGGAAGAAAGAAAATTGTTAGATGATACAAAATGTTATAAATGTATGTGCGAAGATAGTTATTGTATCTATTATCATAATCCTGAAGAAGCTGACGATTAATCGTATAAAAAAATATATTTTTTTTAATATTAATTAACATTAGATAAAAAAATGAAATGAGAATATTATAAGTAACCAACGATTCTAAAGCTACAATTGGGTTCTGAAGAATTTCGTTCTTTCGTTCCTGCTTACTGCCTACCATTGTAAGTATGCAGTTCCGAGACAGGACAGTAGGAACACCCGAATCTTGTTATGGTCACTGGGTATCCAGAAAATCTGGTATTTGTTTGAGTCCAGACCCACATCCTAACTGCCCCCGTAAAAAAATGATGGAAGATACCAAAAGAGCTAAGAAATGTCTGGTTGATGCTACTCGACGAATAGTACTAAGCGCATCATCCCAAACCAAGGAACTTTACACTTCTAAAATAGAAGAAATAAACCAAATAAAAATGTATGAAGTCATAGAACGTATGTTCATTTCGGATAACAGTTTAATATCATGTAATCCAACATTGCGTAATATTAAGATATCACGCGAGGTGAGTAAAAAACTACTATATAGTTTTTATAAAAAATATGAAAAGTCTCAGATCGAATCGTTCCATGATTCAGGTTTATACAAACAGCTGATTAATAAAATATTATTCACTCGTACATACATACTTGTACTTATAAATGTTGAACATACTGAAAGATCAGGAGTACAAACCCTGGAGGAAGAAGAAGTAAACGATATTATCGAACTTCATATAAAAAGAAAGACAGAGATGGAAAAGGAGAAAGATGAAGTAAAAAACGAAGTACATACGCATCTAGCTGAACGTGGAACTTGGAACTATATCCAAGAACAGGTGTATCAACATCTAAAGAGACAGGGAACTTGTCCTCGTAGTCTCGAACTTAGGCGTGCTATTCTTAAGGGACTCCTTCCAATTCAAGACGGCGACAGCGACGATGACGATGACGACTATGAAGAGATAGTGTACGGTAAAATACCACGGGTGATTGACAGCGACAGCGACGATGACGACCACTATATCCCTATTGTACATAGCAGACTTGTTACTTGCGTATAAAATAAAGATATATTATATGATTACAACGTATGTATAAAAAAAGATATATTATAATACATTAATTAACATATTCTTTTTTGTGTTATAAGTTGTTATATATATTAATTATAGATGCCACCTACATTTCTAATCAAGGGATCACTTATCCCTCCCATAAATGCGTCAAAAGAATTAGTTAAAAAATACCAAGATAATTTGCCAATAGACATTGTAAAAGAATGGATAACAGAAAGAATGCCAGAGAGAGGAGGAAAAATAGCAAAATCACCAAGTGATCGTATTTTAATAGTTAGAGCAAAGACAGGATCAGGCAAGAGCACTGCAATGCCCGTGGAATTGTTTAAAATTCTAAAACCAACTACAATGAAAACATACAGTGGTCCTGGAATTCTCATCACACAGCCTAGAATTCTGACAAGCCAAGAAATCGCCCTGGAGCTCTCACAAGCAAGTTGGGCTAATCTTGAGCTAAATAAAACGATTGGATATAGTACGGGAAGTGGAAAAGAAACATTCGAAAAAGGATTCAATGGTATATTATATGCTACTATTGGTACGCTATTACAACAATTGAAACAACCAGATGCTCGATATAACATCATGAAAAATCATAGAATTATTATATTAGATGAAGTACATGAAAGAAGTATGGAATTTGATATGACAGTGATGTTAATGAAAAAATATATTTATGATTATTATGAAGATAGAATGTGTCCATTTCTTATATTGACGTCTGCTACTTTTGATGTAGAAAAGTATTGTAAATATTTAGGAATCAGTCCTAAAACTAATCTATTTGATGTAGCGGGTAGTGTGTTCCCCATAAGTGACGATTACCTTGAAGTATCCTCTGATAATATTACTCAGAGTACTTTAGAAACTGTTGTAAAAATTCACGAAGAAAAAGTATATCCAATGAAAGCTGGAGAACACGATATTATGATCTTTTGCTATGGTGCTTCACAAATAAAGCCAGTAAAAGAAGCATTATTAAAATATAATGTAGAACTGATAAAAGAGAAAAAGAAATGTTTTTTAATAACAGTAGTTGAAGGTGTTGCCGTTAGAATGAATACTATAGAAAGACGTTTAGTGTACTATGATTATGACAAATTAACTGTAAATGATGCTGGAGAATATGATTTTAAAGGAAAGCATAAAGCATATAGACGTATTATAATAGCAACCAATGCAGCAGAAACGGGTCTTACAGTAGCAACTCTTGGATTTTGTATAGATATGGGATTTAAACAAGTTAATGAAATATATAATCCATATGATATATCTGGAATTATAGCTAAACCCGTAGATCAAAATAATGTAAAACAAAGACGTGGTAGAGTTGGAAGAAAGTTTCTAGGACATTTCTTTGCTATGTACACGGAAGAAACATATAATATGCTGACTCCTATACAACTTCCATCTATCGTTTTAGAAGATATATCATCTACTATTATAAATATTTTGATCCAGCAAAATAACTGTTTTGACTTGGATAAGATTGATATGCTCGATACTCCTACTATTGATTCTCTTAAAGTTGCTATTGAAAAAAATATAGTGCTTGGTTATATCAAAAGTGATTATGGAAAATGCTTTGTAATGTCTGAATTAGGAGAGATTTATAGAAATATAAGATATTCAACAATAGAAGAATTTAGATGTTTTATATCAGCGTATGTGTATGATGTATGTATATCAGATATAATTACAATGTTTTCTATGAATGAAGTTCGTATGAGGAAAGTAAAAGTTAATGATATTTTAAAAGAGAGTCTTCCTGCTTTCTTTTTTAAAGATACTAATTATATGGATTTCTATACAGCTATAACAATGGACGATTTTATTACTAAATTATTTGTCTTTGATGCTTTTATGAAGATAACAAAAAAGGGTATTACTGTTACAGAAAATTGGTGTGAGAAGAATGGTATTAATATTAACGAAATGATATTTGTTATACAACGACGTTTAAATCTAATGAATGATCTAATAGATATTAAATATGATCCTTTCTACAAAAAAGATGAATCTATAACTCTTGCCGGAAAGAATAATTATTTTTCCCGACTATGTGGTATCAAAAAATGTTTATATGATGGTTATTTGCTTAACATTCTTCGTAATGATAGAGAAGCCAGAGGGTACATTTCCAGATTTGGGTTAAAAGTACGTGTAAATCTTCCTAATAGAGAGATAGGATTTCCCAAATATGTTATAACAAATAAAATAAAAATAGCAGGACAGATGGGAGAAACTTTTAATTATAAATTAGAAGCTGGTAATATATGTGTATTAGATGGTTATGTATCATTTGATAGTCAGTTTTTAACATCTATACAAGATCTTGATTATAAAAGCAAAATAGGAGATTTGAGTACATTATTAACTGGTAATGATTCAACAAACAAGATAGAAAATTATAATGCTATATTAAAAACAAATGACGATCTTGTTGTATTAGCGTCTAAAAAGGAAAAGTATGCTGATATTATCGTAAGCTAATATCGCCTAGAATAATTTTGTTTGTTTTATTATTTATAGTAATCTCATTTTTTACAATATCTATTATATATAAATTATCATTATAAACAAATTCCACTATAATGACATTTGGAATAAATTCTTTTAATGTATAAACGTTATGAATATTATTTATTTGATAAAACATATTCATAGCTTTATCGTATTTCTTATTTTTCATTTTATTAACTCTTACTCCTTCTATGTTACACCAACAGTTCATGTGAATCATACATTGTAAAAAGCATAAATATGTATTCTTTTTCATAAAGTACATTCTAGTACAAAAAGACCCCATTGTTAAAAATAATTGAATATATAATATATAGTATATACATAATGTCCGAGAATGATATAGATATAGATATTGATGATCTCGATGATCTCGATGATCTCGATGATGATGATGATGAAGATATAGAAGATGATGGTGAAGAAGAAGAAGATGATGATGATGATGATGATATAAAAACAATATCTAAATCTAAGTTAAAATATAAAATAATAGCAGATTCTGATAGAAGAACCAGTAGTATGCTCAGTCTCTATGAAATGTGTAATGTTATTGGAACAAGAGCTGATATGATCAATTCATCAACAAAAGAAACAATATATATTGACTTGAATTCAGAGCTGGATAGTGCTATAAAAATAGCAGAAGAAGAGATAAAAAGAGGTAAATGTCCTTTAAAAATAGAAAGAATTATAAAACAAGAAAATAATTTAGTTATTGTAGAATTATGGGATGTTAATGAACTCATAAAACCAGATATATTATGATTCTGTTATCATCTTATCTGCTTCTGCCGTAATATGAGAAATAATATCTTTTTGTATAACATTATCTTTTTGTATATTTTGTTGTATTTTTATACATCTTTTATTAAATCTATCAAAAAGTTTCATATTGTCTTTTATAATATTTACTACTTGTTGAACTGTATCTGAATTTATAACAGATAACGAGCATATCTTTTTTATATCTACATCAAATCCATTTATACGAATAGCACAGTATATAGATCCTAATATCTTACTATTAAAATTGCTACTTACAAGCATCTCCGACGTTATAATATCAAGAATATATCTAACATCTTCACATATCTGTGGTATTGCTTTATCAGGAATACCTATTTTTATACATATAGAATTAGTATTAGAATCTCTTATATCATAGTTTGTATTGAATCTTATATTACCTAAATTTATTTCTATAAGTATTTCTCCTATTGTTGTGGTTAGATTTCTATCTGTTAAACCGCAATAAGCTTGAATATCTTTTTGAGATCTCATTTGTCCAAAAGTAATACAAACAAGAAATATACAAGATCCGAGATATTGACATCTCTTTTTGTTTCTGGTTTCAGGGCGACATTTCTTTAACTGTCCAAATAGTTCTATAACCCCACTAATAATATCATCTGGCAGTGGTAATATTCCTATTTCTACAGCATTCTTGTTACGTATTTCCAAGTCTCTTCTTACTTGTTTTCTTTGTTCTATACTTGGTCCTTTAACTACTGGAATAGTATCAGATATTTTTATAATATCATCTATACTAATGTCAGAAGTCATATGACAAGATTCACATTCTAATTTAGTTTCGTTAATCTGAAAGGTACCACCACAATTTGGACATATCATAATATTTTTGTGATCATATGATTTCTTAAATTCTATAGGTTTCTCATTGTCGCTATCATCAAACTCACTATATACATCTACATCTGAATCAGAATCTGATTGATGTGCCATAGTATATTAAATATATTGAATATTCAATTAAATTATACTGTATTTATATTTACATCTCTACCTTGTAATCTTATTGGGCAATTATTACATACGTACCAGACTCTTGTGTCAAGGAACACTTTAGTCATATATTTCCTTCCACACCCTTCGGTAGGACAATCATATTTGACAAGTTGATTAACTCTATCAAATGGTGCGAATTTTAATATGGACTCGTTATTATAGCCCTCTACGTTAGAAAACGAACTATCAATTAATGTATCTTCAGCGGATTCCTGATATTCTCGCTTGCAGCGATCACAATATTTGATAACAGATCCTGTGTCATACTTGAAAATTAAAATTTTTTCACATGCGATGCAAAAGTTGCTCGTCATAACTATATATACAAAAATATAGATTCAATTATATTTGTAGATGTCTAATCAATATTAAATTCTTCTTCCATTTTGATTTGTGTCTGAATGACGTTAGAGCCGTATTCTGTACTCAACTTCTCTATCAGATATGCCAGATGTACATCACGCTCGTTCCCTTCAGGTAAAACTAACCTTCCAAAAATTTCATCAGCTTTCTTTTTTCCAAACTTTTTCTCAATATAATCTTTCTTCGCCCAAACAGGAAATTGTTCGTAAGACACACCCGAATGTCTCCACACCGAATTAAAATTATAAATGTTTATAATTTTAATATCGTTCAAATTATCTATATTTTCATATGTATATTTTTCGAAAAATTTAGGTAAAAGTATATCTCCTACAAATTTCACATCTTCTACATTTCTGCCATCAACAACATCTTGTATAGATGATAGAAGATGTTCCAAAGATATATTTTCAAGTTCTGTAATCCTTCTTATAATATCTTTAGAAACATAATCTCCTAAGTCTCTTTCCAACATCATTCTAATATTCTTTGATATAGAGACGAAATCTATAGCGGAGAATGCTTTGAACATAAGATTATAGTCTGATATAATTTTTCCCTTTACTTTATCTTTATTTTTCTTTACATATAGCAACATAGATGATAGTTTGTCGAAAATATAATCCTTTTCGCGATCTATTATGTTTTCAAAACTATCTATAGTTGTATATTTATCTGTAAAATCTAAGAATTTTTCAGATACTACTGCGTCGCTGAAATCGATTACAGTTCCATAAAATCCTTCATATGGGAAGAAATATGTTTCTTGTTGTCCATTTAAAATATACATTGTGTGACCTGATGAAACTAATGTATCATCTAAAATAGTAATATTATTTAAATGAAGATCAAGATGAACTACTCCTATTTTTTTATGAAGTACGTGACAAGCATAAAATAGATCAAAAATAACTTTATCAAAAACTGTTACATTACTTAAAAATAGCTTATATTTTTTAGGCATCACATCAGCATTTTTCACAGCATACGGAATTGTACCGATAGTAGCTCCTGCGAACTCGTCGATACGCGCAATGGCGATGTTAGACAATAATTTATAAGAACTTAAATTTGTTATAGTATCATATATTTTCTCTCTTTGAACATCCATACCAAATATATTTTCAGAATTTCTATATAATTCTTTTAATTTACTAATAACCTTTATTACTTCTTCATTTTGTATATACTTTTCTTTAATAGGTGGATTATCAAACATATCTTTATCAGCTCCTTCTATATAAGACCAGTTAGCAGATATAGCAAAATTAGGAGATATACCATTTATAACCATATCACTAGTGGCATATGAAATAAATAGCTCTCTCCAAGAACTGTATGATATATTATTAATTTTTATAGCTTCTCCTACTGATAATGGTATTAATTTTTGTCCATATGGTCTTTCTAAATTTCCTTTAAATAAAAAATTATAAATATCTTTATTGTAGTTTTTTATATCTATTTTATCTATATCTTTTAATGCTTCTAAATACAATTTATCTGTATGTATTTGTATTTGATTATTATATCTTTTGTATAGAAGAAGATATAAAGATCCTATTAATAATTTAAATCCTAACATTGATATATCTTCATCTATAATCTTTGATTCTGGATAGAATTCATATTCTAACAATATCTGCCCTTTAGATAGTTTATCTCTAACGTGATTCTCTATAGGAATTAATTCTTTAGAATAATTATTAAAAACATATTCTAATTGAGAATATTCTATGAAGCCATCTCTAAATTCACCTTTTGTACTTATATACGTAGGACTCATACACACAAACTTTGGAATATCGTCTAAAAAATATATTACAGCAAAAATAATACTAGTTTTTTTATCATTCAATCTAAATGGAACATAAGTATAACCCGATGTCTTCATACTTAACGTGTATTTTAAATTTATAAAGGTCATCATTCTATTTAACGGAAAACTAATTGAATCATTTATCATATTTTTATAATTCTTACTACCGTCTATTGTATTTACATCTATTTGATCAAAATATTCGTGTTTAAGCCAGTTGAAAAATTCGTTCATACTACTATATACTATATATGATTATTTGAATATTTAATGCTTTGAATATATACAGTTATGAGTTATTCTTTATCGGATAAAAAGGATGAATTAGACAAAAATAAATCAATATGTAATAGAAAATATACTCGTAAAGTATATTCTAATGAAGAAATTAGAGAGATATTAAAAGATTATATAGAAGTAGAAAAGAGTAAGTTTTCAACACTTAAAGCTGGACAGACTCGTGTTTGTTATATAAGAGCAGATGATAATTCTTTCTGTAGGGGAGGGTTTATTTCTGTAAATCCGATAGAAAAAAATGATGGGTCGGAAGTATATTTTCAACTTAGAGGTAATATAAGAAAAAATGCTAAAGGTAATGTTGTATGGCTTTTACCTTATTCTGGAGTAGCAAGATTATGGGTTTATATAGACGCACAATTTGCCTTTGCTAAACAAGAAATCAAAAAAAGTGAGAAGAAACAGAGAGATGAATTATCAAGGATAGTAGATAAAGTATCAGAACATTTACGAAAAATGAAAAGTGATATTAAAGAGTTAAAAAGAGAGATAAGACATTTAAAAGATGAAAATGATAATCAATCTACTGTTTCTGGTAGAACTACTGCTACGAATTTTAGTAAGTTAAAAATATATAAAGATGAAGACGAATGAATCTACGTCCAGTTAATAGGGTTAGAAAATGCGTTTGAATTATCAGATAAATTGAGAGGTTTGTTCATCAACATAGAAGGTGAGCTTTTTCCAATTACTGAAGTAACAAATGGATGACGCCAAGGGGTATTAGAGCTAAACGTGCCTCCGTGATTGAATGTCTCTACCCCAGTATTCGTAAATGTATCTCTGCCTCTAAGGTTAGTCTTGTAACGGATAAAACTCTGCTCATCGAGAGGTGAATAAGTACCACCGAATTTCTCAGATCCAGCGGAAGTTCCTACGGAAGTTGATCCAAACGTCTCAGGATCGATACTGGTACGACTACGCATATTATGATAAGGACGTATGTGACCGCTTGTATAAGGACATTTACCGGCACTACGATGAACAGTAAAGGCTCTCTCTGTTTGGAAATCTTCTTGCATACTTATAATATATATATGTACCAAAATAATAATATTATAATCTTAAATATTTAGTTTCTTTAAGTAAATATCTACTAAAACCTTCGTATTATTAGGATTTCTTATGTAATCATTTATTAATTTTGTTGTAGCAACGGCGTCAGTTAATACATCGTTATCATTATCTTTTATGTTTTGTATAATACTATCTACAAAAGTTATTTGAATCTCTATCTCATCATTACCATAATTATTATCTCGAATTCTTACCGAAGTAAAGGAACATATTCTATCTATAAAAGAATTGTAATCCCTTACAAAATTTTTGTATTTAGGATTTAATTTATAGAGTAAATTTAATTCTGATGTATTATTGTATAATATATTTCTAAATATACTATAAATATATCTATTATGATGAGTTAAATTATCCTCATTATTCTTATTGAATGAATAAAAGAAATGTTGTAAAGTTTTATATAAAATACTGGGAATAAATACCTTTTGAAACTCTATAGGAATATTTTCACTTCCGTTATAATGGAAAATATATCCATAAAAATTTTCTTCCTGATCTTCATACATACTTCTATTACATTTTTTGATTATATCATTATAATCAATTTTATCAATAACTTTTTTATTTTCTTTAAGATTGGCTAATTGTTCTATATCAATTTCTGTTTTAGTATTTTTATCTATACATTTAACTAACCAAATATCCATAGGATCACTTAAATTCTGATGAATGTCGTGGTGTCTAAATCCTATAGTAACACAATAATTATCAGGAATATTCCATCGCAGACTCCTATCTTTTAAACTGAGTTTAGTGTCTTCTACAAACTTCTTATTAGTTTGTGCACTTTCGTAAAACATCTCAGCAAAAGTCTTTTTACTAGACCAATAGTAGTTTGTGATATCTACAGATCTTCCTGTCCCCATACATAAAATTCCTTCAAAATTATACAGTGTTATATTTGTTCCATCTCTTGCTTCTATTATATCATATTTGTCGTCATTATATAAATCCTTAAATGTTTCCTTTTTTATATTACTAAAGTAGCTATGTGACCCGCCGGGAAATGATAGTACCTTATGTTCTAATTCATCTAAAATCATACCTCTTGATTGATACCTAACTTTGTAATGTTTAACAGATGTATCGTGTAGATCTGTTGTAAATAGTGAGCGACCATCATCAGATTTTATAATCTTTATTTTTGCGCATTCTAACAATTTAGATAGATCATCAGCGTCATATTCCATCTTTAATATAGTATCAAAATCTGTATCTTCTGTTATTTGTAGCATACTACTATATAACTTATCTTATTACATTTAAAACAATTATATATAGATTAGACAATATGGAAAATAATAAAGAGAAGGAAATTAAGATAATTAGTGTAGAAAAAGGATTTAAGAACTTATACAGTATTAATGACTATGATCTTAGAGATATGCTAAAAAAGATAGCATATGAATGTGAAATGGATATTGAAAATACTATAGGATTTGCAGATATGTTTTACGAATATAAACCTCAACCTAAATTAGATTCTTTTAAAGACATATTGATTAATTACGCATTAACAGATGATAGAAATACTCCTCATATTATATTAGATATTGATACAAAATCTACATATCCTTGGGAATATTATATTTCTAAAGAAACACCGTCAAATACGATTAGAATATTATTAAATGAAACAAAAAAGGTTATAGTAGAAAGGCTTGGTGGAGATATTCCACTAATTATACCTAAAGGGACTTTTATTGATATTAAAACTATAAATTTAGATAATATTAATGATTACAAAAATATATTCCTAACATCAAAATATTACAATATTAAAAATGATATGTTCTCTTCTTATAAAAGTGGATGTAAATCATATTCTAACAAAAAATATATTAAAGAACATAATTATATAGATTTGGAAAAAGAATATATGGAATTTGCTGAAGAAGTTAATTCCCTATATCCTCATAAATTTAGAGATAAATATTACTCTGTTTATTCATTTATACAAACTACTTCTGGATATTTATATAGATACCTTATTGAATATTTAAAATCTGGAGAATTATCCTCTACTTACGCAAATAAAATACAATCTGACTATAAAACTGGAATAAGATTTTCTCTAAATAATCTTTTAAAATATAAAGAAAGTATAAAAAATAATATAATTTTAAATATTATAAAAACTGTATTACCTGAAAATGTATGGAAGTCTTTCAGACAAAACGTTTTATATGGAACTATATTTAAAACTTTAGATGATAAACAAAAAGATTTAGTTATAAGAAATTATAAAATGAAAAGTGATTTTATAGAATCTATGAAGAATAACAAATGTCCTCATCTTGAATTAATGAATGAATTAGATACAGAAAAATCATTAGAAAAAAAGAGAAAAGTGTACAAAAATATAAAATCTTTTATTGCTAATCCAGAAGAAACTAAAACATTTCATACCTGTAAAAGATGTAGATTTGATATAATTTGCCCACATAAAACTAAAACTATGGAATTAATATTAAATAATGCTTCTGAACTTGAAATAAGAAACGCATTAGATGATTATAGAGATAGAAATAATAGATCACAATATGAAGCATTTTGTAAGATATGTCACGAAGAACTATTTAGTAATAATTTTGAAGAAATTCAAGGCGAAGGTTATCGTCTGTTATATCTTGAATTATTTAAATATTTATGGAGTCAAGCTCTTAATATATTTGTTACATTAAAGGTAACACCAAAGGTTAATATCTTTGATTTCTGCGGTATTATTGTATATGGAATATTACCCATTATTACTAAATCAAAAATACCCGCTGTTAATAATCAAATGATCTTTTATATAAAAACTAATGAACTTAGCTATGAATTTAAAGGTATTGTTATAATGTATGTTTATATGTACATACTTAATATGATAAAGAATAATATATCTAACCCAAAAGAATCATATGTTAATATAAAATTTGATGAAGACGTTACTGATAAAAGAAATATAAGTCAATACGCAGAGATAGTTAATAAACGATTAGATACTATACATAGATCTATATTTAATCAATTACAAGATATGAATAGAGGTGAATTACTTATATCTATCTTTTCAGAACTTGCTACAAGCAAATCTATATTTTATATGAAACGTGTTAATAGTTTGGAAATGTCGATATTTGATGAAATTATAAAAAATACATTCTTTGGATATTCGTTTTATATTGGAATTTTAACAGATTATATAAGTATATCAAATATTGATGATTTAGATATAGAAAATTATGAAAGTATTGTAGAAAAAATATTGGGTATGAAAATTAAATCAATAGCAAAAGGAACAGAGATAAATAACTATCAAAATCTATATCAACCTGATTATGAAAATCTTTCTGATATAAAATTATATGATGATATAATGAGTAAACCAAAGTTGACATTGAACGATTTGTCCAAAATTACTAAAGGAAGAATTTTAAAATGTTATCAATTTTATATGAAAAAATTTAAAGATCCATCTATAGATTTATTTAAATTATATGAAAATGAAGAAAAAATAGAACAAGTTGCTAAGATATATTATAAAATAGCAACAGTTACTTTGGATGCTACGAAAAAATATAAACCAAGAACTTATAGTACCGATACCAATATTACGTGTATTTACAATGAGAATGGAGAATTACATAAATGGGATATATTGATATATTCTGATGGTAGTAGTGTAAGAATAGGAACTGGAAATTTAAAAGAATATAAACAGATAGTAGATTATAAAGATAGTAGCACTGATATATTAAGATCTGATACTAATAAATTAAATGTAGACAAGACTATGAAAGCATATATTAAAAATAATCAAAAGAAAGTGTTCTTTAACTTCTTTTTAATCAAATGTCCGGAAGGAGATATTCATAATTTCTTGTCGGGTAGAAAATGTTCAAAATGTGGATTAATTGAAGGAGAAATAAATAACGAATATTATAAAAAATATTATGATACATTTTTAGAGGAAATTGAAAAATCCAAAGAAACTATTTCACCATTAAATGAAACAGAAATAAAGATAGATAATTTTATAACAAGAAAATGGACGAAAAATGAAAGATCAAAGATTGAACTCTCTAAGATTATAAATGTTCCTATTACAGTATTTGATTCAATTGGTGCTATGGAATATAGAACAGTAAATGAAGTAATGACTGGCGCTAAACGTCCAGATCTTCCGCAAACTCGTTATAATACACAGATTTTACTTATTCTATCACATTATTATAGTATAGTAGGATTTTATAATCACATAAAAACAAGTATAGATATTGATAAATTCTCGAACTATATCAAAAAATCTTCTACTTTGAATCTTAATAATATCGCTGATATAACAAAAACATTGCCTGATGATATTTACATACCATATAATGAAACTATAACTTCGGTTTTTAAAGATGATAGTATAGATTTTGAAGAAAAATATAAATGTGTGTTACAAATGATTTGTGATTTTGTATATGAAATTTATAATTTTAGCGTAGAGTCGAGAGATATAGCTAAATATATGATTCAAAGAATAATAGATGCGGAGTTATTGACTTGTAAAGGAGGAAGTTTCGATAGAACTGTTTTACGTTCAGCCACATCTGTATTTACAGATACTAAAGGTCGTGAAGATGGTGACTTTGAAGCATCTGTTGATGAGGCTAATTTTATGGAAGAAGGCAATTTACAGTACGAAGACGTTGATTTGATACATAACAGTTAAAATAATTCAATATATCTTTTTGTATTATATGATTTGGAGAAATTTTAGGTTTTTTTATAATAATGTTGTTATTATTACTACATTGTAAGCATGTTATATTTTTTTTATATAAAAAATAATCAATCAATTCTTTGTTATTATATTTAAAATATGGAATATCTTTATTACATTTTATACAAGTAATAAAATCTTCCGACATATATATATTATAATATGATTGAAAATAGTAGCAAAAGATTACTGATTTTGGTAATGATTGTTATGTTAATTTTAATAGTCGTACTTGCTCCATATAAGCCTACATGCTTTTCAGAATTTAAAGCTGGTTCGGAATTTGGACAAATACTATCTCAAGTGTAAATGTAACACAAAAAGAAACATCTCAAAGAGACGTCAAAATATAGACTAGAAGACCGGAGTAATCTATATTTTTTGAGTAAAATATATCTCCTACATTCATAAGTTCTAGTCTTCTTTATCCCCGAGAACTTTATAGAAGATATATACTGAATATATTTATATTTAAAAGAATTTTATTCCTGATTACCATCTTTAAATAAAACTAATTTTTCTTCTCCAATAGTCATTTTGTTTTTGTCTATTTCTATTTCTGCGTTACAAGTTTTCTTTATAAAATCTGCCCCTTCACCTATGAAATGGAGTTTATATTTGTTATTGCCGTTATTTTGTATCTTCACATTAAGTTGTCCTTGATTATCATTTCTAACAATATACCCTTTATTATATCCATTTTTTAATTGTTTTTTGTCGATATATAAAAAATTCTCGTTATCATCAGACCACATACCGACTATCGATTCCTTACGTATATTAACTAACATAGTTTTAGATTTATGGCACTTGTATAACGTATAGATAACAACAATAATAATGATTGATATAAATATATTTACTTGATCCATACTTTGTATATATAATGATATAACCTTTTAATTATTTTTGTCTTGTGGCAATAATACATTATAATAAATAATTGAATACATAAAAACGTATATATATATCGGTATGTCACTTTATAACAACCACGAACCTATTAGGACTTATCCCGATGTAACAAATATTAAAAATGATAAATTCGATAAGGAACATATGTTAGCGTATTTACATTGTATATTAGAATCACCTCGTCATCGAGTAAATACATCACCAGAATTAAATGCGTTTAACAAGTTCGCAATGACTGGTATTCGTATGATTATTCAAACAGGATTCGAAGTAGATAGAACTATAAATAATAATCGTAGTATTACTCCATTAGATAAACGAATTAAGACTTTTAGACTTAGAACTACTTTTACTAATGCAGATTTAGATACTCCTAAATCTATAGATAGATCAGGAAATCTTAGACCCCGAAACCCTGACGATGACCGTATAACGAATGATTCTTATTTTGCTGATTTACATCTAACTGCTAATATTTCTATTACCGCACATTATGAAGATGGTACAGAAGAGACAAAAGAGACTACTATTAATAGACTTAGTATATCTTCTATTCCTATTATGATTAGATCGTCTCATTGTAATACATATAAATTACCTACAGAATCATTGAGACGTATCAATGAAGATCCTACCGATACTGGAGGATATTTTATTGCTGCTGGTAAAGAGTACGTTATTAATGCGACAGAAAATTTAACTTTCAATACACCTTTAATCTTTAAGTCTACTTTAAAGACTCAGAAGGTGTATGCCACTATGCTTTCTCAAAGAGGAGGAATTTATGGTAATTCTACACAAATTACTATATATCTAAATGCGGATGATAGTATTGCTATAGAATTACAAACATATCAATTCGCTAAAGTAAAGATTCCTTTCTATGTTCTATACAGAATGTTTGGTGTAAGTAGCGACAAAGAAATAGCAAAAATGATAGTATATGAACAAGATCAAGGAACTTCTGAATCTAATAAAATGTTGAATTATGTCACAAAAGCATTTCTGGCAGAGTATAAAATAGATAAGAAGATTACTCAAATGAGTATGAATGCGAGTTTAGAAAATATATTTATAGCTATACAAAGCTTAGCAGATCCTAATGCATATAAAAAAGATAACGAAGCTATTAGATTTGTCATTAATGACATGAGAGAAAAGTTAGATTATAGTGTATTACCACATATCGGTACAAGAGCTGACTCTCGTGATAGTAAGTTATTACATATTGGTAGTCTTATTAGAGATTCTATTATGGTTGATATGGGATTGAGACAAGAAGATGATAGAGATCATTATGCTAACAAAAGGGGTCACGGTCCTGCTATATCTTTAGCAAAGACTACTAAAACTCTCATTAACAATAAATTGATCCAACCTATTCAACACGCTTTAATAGTAGAATGTGTATCTAAACCATTTGATACTATTAATATCGGAGACGTTGCTAACAGTATCAGATCCAGTGTTCAAGGTAATGATTTACAGAACGCTTTTATTAAATATATCAATGCCTCAGAAAGAGAAGGAACAAGAATAAAGGAAAAGATCAGAATGAGTGCACAAGCGTTAGAAAGAAAGAATAAACTGAACGTCTGTTTAGCTTTGAGACAGATCATATCAAGTCCTTCAAAAGTAGCAAAAACTACTAAGAGAGGTGATCGTATTCGATACTATCATACTTCAGCTGTTGAACTTATATGTCCTTGTCAAACACCTGAGACTGGTGATAAGGTAGGTACTGTAAAACAATTAGCTATTACAGCTTTTATTACAGATAGTGAAGGTGAGAATGTACTATTTAAGGAATTTGTTCTGAGAGATACTGCTATAACAAAAATTACAAAAATAGATCTATCTGATATCGCTAAACGATTCTTAGCAAAAGTATATGTTGATGGAGAATGGATAGGTGTATGTAAAGATCCTTATTTATTCGTTAAAAGATATAGACTTCTTCGTAGAGAAGGAGTTATTGATAAACATACAAGTATTGAATGGGATACTATTAAAAATGTTATAGCATTCTGGATGGATTTGGGTAGATTAATGAGACCTCTACTCATTGTTGATAATAATTTAGACGATTTTAATTCAGGAAAAGCTGATAAGTTTGTTCAAAATATATTACTTAGTCACGATGATATTGAAATGATCAGAAAAGGTAAGATGGTATTTCAAGATCTTATAAATATGGGTTATGTAGAATATATTTATCCAGGTGAAGAAGTATTATTATGTCCTTCAATCGAACATTTAAGAAGAGATCGTAATGACTTTACAAAACAATGGACTCATTGTTCTATAGAACAAGCTCTATTCGGTCTCGCTGCATTAGTAGGACCATTTTTAAATAGAAACCAATCTTTCCGTAACACTATGGTTACTATTCATTCAAAACAGGCTTGTGGGCAACCTATGACTAATGCTCATACTGCAACTCGGAGACAACAGAGATTCCATATGCATAGAGTACATTGTCCTTTGGTCAAAACATTAGTAAAAGAAGCTTTACCTCCAAATTCAACGAATGCTATGGTTTTATATGCTATCTTCTTAGGATACAATCAAGAAGATAGTTCTATGGTAAATAAAGGATCTGTTGAAAGAGGATATGCTAAAGGTGTATATTTTAAGATGGATTCTATAGAAATAGAAAAGAATCAAACTATTCGTATACCTAAAGAAAAGGAAACGTTGTATATGAAGAATTTATCATATGCCAAACTCGCAGAGAATGGTATTGTTCCAGTAGGAACTACAGTACAAAAAGGTGACATTCTTGTAGGACGAGTAGTCGAACTATCTACACCAATGGATGATGGCAAAAGATATATTGATAGAAGTGTTGCTTATGATAATGAAGAGCCTGGTAGAGTAGTAAGCATCATAAAGAAGTTAGAAGGTGAAGATAAATTTATTTCATGTACTTTTGAATATGATAGAGATATGAGTATAGGCGATAAACAATCTAGTCGTTCGGGCAATAAAAACATCATAGGTTGCTGGGTCCCTCAACAAGATTTGCCACATACCAGAGATGGACTTCGTCCAGATATTATCCTTAATCCGGCAAGTATTCCAACACGTATGACATTGGCTCAGTTATTTGAAACATCTATAAATAAACTGAATGCATCAAGAGGACAATTCACGGATGGAACTGTATATACTAAATTTGACATACATGAACTTGTTAAAGAATTAGAAAAAGAAGGGTTGGGAGTAAGAGAGCAAATGATTAATGGTATTACTGGAGAAATGTTTGATACTTTGCTGTTCTATGGACCACAAACTACATTCAGATTACCGAAATTTGTAAAAGAAGACAGACATGCAGTCGGTCGTAGTGGTCCTAAGAATTTAATTACTGGACAACCTCTTACTGGTAAAAGGCTCGGAGGTGGGCATAAGGTGGGAGAAATGGAACAATGGGTAATGTTAGCACAAGGAAGTATTTACACTTTGTTTGAAGAATTTTACTATGACAGCGACAAAAGAGAGATTTATGTATGTAGAGGATGTAATGACTTTGCTATATACAACAATAAGTTAGGAAAGTATAAATGTAAAACCTGTGGAGAACTGGCAGATATTGCTATGATAGATTCGAGTAAAACATCTTCGTGGTTCTTACAACAATTATGTATAGCTAACATAAAAATAAAATTAAAACCAGAAGAACGTATATTTGAAGAATATATGGATCCTAAAAAGAAATAAAAAAATATTAATATTTAATAATTCTTTTTATAGTAATATATAAAAATGTCATTACCGCCATTTAAATTAATAGATAATTTGAAAGATGTAGGTAACACAATACTAGACAACAATCAATCATACTCACATAGATTTTTATATGCTTCTCTAATTCTTTGTATAATAACTCTTATACTCATGATAGTATGGTCTATCTTTGGCATGACCTTATACATTGCTATGTGGACATCATATACAGCTAACTTATGCGCATTTATATCATTTGCATTTATGTTTTTTGGAAAAAGTCCTCTAAAAAAGTAGTAATGATTGTAATAATATAAAAATATTGTTTTTTTTTGTTAATTAACATAATTCTATTATATTGTTGAACTATTTGTATATATTAAAATGGCAGTAGCATTACCAACAGATAAAGACGTTCAAGATGAAAAAGAATTTAGAAAACATTTAGATGAAAAGAACAAAATTGATACAAAAATATTAAAGGTACAATGGCAACTGGAAGGTAATAATGTACTTAATTCTATTATGAGATTTGACGCAAATTTAATTATTAATGATTTTATATCTTCAGATGTGAAGGTAGAAGATCCTGATTTATTATTTTGTAAATGTATCTGGGCAAATTTACAATGGGATACACCTGCGTTAATTAAGCAAAATATGTTAAAAGATATAAACAAACATTTTAATCCAAATATTAAGGATCTACATATATTCGCAAAAGGTCATATGCATGAACCTGACAGTATGATTGTGATCGACGCAAAGACTGATAAGATTATTACTTGGATAAAGTTTCTTAGAGAGGAAATTACGGATAAACAATGGAAAGAATATTCAGAATCTATCGCTGGAAAAGAAGCTGTGGTGATAAAGTAATCAAATATATATCATTCACACTCCCATTTAACAACTAAATTATAACCAGCATCTCGTATCCATTTTTCTTTTTGTAAAGTTTTCGTATAACATTTAGGGCAACCATGCCAATAACATCCGTGGAACTCATATAGAAATCATACATAAAATTGAAGTTAAAGATAGTGTAAAAAGTGAAAAGATCATTCATAAATATTATGATAAATAAAGGAAAGTTGGAGAGTGGTTTGAATTAAAGGATATAGACGAATGTATTCATTATATGAATCATTTAAATTAAACAATAAATCAGCTTTCCTTCCATACATTCAAATCACTGAACATTTCACGGTGAATTCTAAATAAATCTTTCACTTCCTTATTTTTTTCGCTGTTATAGTCTTTACTCTTTTTTGCTAATTCTTTTTTTACTACATCAGACATATTGTTTAATCTAACTCCGTGATCGCTATCACCAAAACTTAAAAGAGCATTGATTATTCCTTGCAAAATAAATCCTGATATTCCGAGGCAAGGTTGCCACCCGAAGTGTCCGCGGCTACTACTTCTACTGTGATCATTCCTATGATATATTCCAATTGATACGCATACATTACCTCCTAATGAAATTAAACCATTTGGTGTTAGTGCTTCAAATTCAGGAGGATTGTCGGGAAAATCCTTAGGTAACTTTAGTTTAAAATAATATTCGCCGTCAATATATGGTTCGGGAAGGTTTTTTATCAAAACATACCAAACGAGCGGATTATCTAAATCTATACAGCATGTATAGTAATTATTGTTATCTTTTAATACTTTTTTGAACTGCCCATCAATCCTTCTGGCGAGCGATGTCATCTATATATAAGAATTTAATATACTCAATTGCCGATTTTTGATATGCTATCTGCGATAATGGTGGTTGAACTCATATATGTGTTATTTGTAAGTTCGTTTAATTTCTTTTTAAGTAATGTTCTTTGTTCTCCAATTTTTTCTATTAAATTTTTTACTTTGTCGTATTTTTTCTTTTCTAATTCTATACCCATTTCGATGTTAGTATTATCAATTTCTTCACAGATTTCGTTTAGATTATTAGATAGAGTACTGAATTCTTTTTTATATGAACCAAATCTATCTTCAATATCCTTTTTAGATATTTGTTTATCATTTTCCTTTTGGATAACTTGTTGTCTATTTTTTATATGTTCTTCAAGTCTTCTTTGATCCTCCTCATTTTTTTCTTCATCTTCTTTTAATTGTTCCGGAGTTACTGCGTCTCTGATATCAAACTCTTCGTCACTATTGTCCTGTGCCATAACTATATTATTAACTGATAATTCATAAACAAAAAAAGTATTTTTTATAACTAAAGTCAATTATATATTTATATTATTCAGTGATCACTTGCGACGAGAGCGACGGCTCTTACGCTTGCTCTTGCGAGACTTACGACGAGACCGCTTACGACTCTTCTTGGGGCAGTCGTCGTGTGACTTACGACGACGACGGCGCTTACCTCCTGAAACTGCTGAACGTCTAACTACTCCCGGCATTGTATATATATAGAATAAAAAAATAAAATTTTTAATTTTTATAAATATATTTTTTTTAATCTTCAGAACTAGATGATACTTCGCTATCTGAAGCAGTACCCTTTTCCTTATTAACTACTTTTTTAGGTGCTGGTTTAGCAGCAGCTTTTTTTGTAGATTTTTCTGATTTATCTTTTTTAGGTTTCGGTTTTGGCTTTTTTTTTTCTTCATCATCATCTTCATCTTCATCTTCATCTTCTTCTTTACCTTCTTTACTTTCTTTACTTTCTTTATTGTTTCCAATGATATTACCCAAACGTTCTAATATTTTATCTTCAACTTTATCTTCTGGTTCTGCTGAATCATCTTTCTTAGCTTTATCGTCGTCATATTTATCTAATATATTTCTGATAAACCTTTCTTGATCTTTGGATTGTTTTATTATACTCCAAGCAATAGCTGCCTTTAATCTTACAGTTTGTTCCATATTCTTACCTTTAGTAGATTTTTTGTGTGTAGATTCATACTCAGATATAGCATCCTTCATTCCTTCAAAAGGCCAAACAGCTTTATCGGTGCCTTCAAGAAGATGAATGAAGAAATTGCGTCCTTCATTTGTACCAGATACATATCCATTAAATCTATGATTAATACCAGGTTTCTTACTCCTTGCTTTATCATCGCCACCAGCAGATGCTTTAGAAGCAGTCTTTCTTGTACCCTTATCTTTATTTGTCATAGCAGCACCTGCCAGATTCTCTATCTTTACTTCTAAAGATTCATGATTATCACTAACAGTCTGTTTTAACTCACTAACAGTCTTAGTAAGAGTCTTTAATAAAGCGATGATATCATCTGTAGATCCCGACATCTTATATATTCTATAACCTATGTATTCAATTTTTTTATTATCATAGGTATCCTATTACAAGAGCATTTCTTTATGTACATAGTCTCATCCAAACTATTCTTTATATTAACTAACAACTTATTAGAAGCATAATCTATGGTGAGTTTTATCTTAGAGTAGCTATCTATTAAATTATGTATATCTTCTAACCATTTAATATTAATTGGCGATAAATCGCATACCAAAATAACATCCATATATATATATAAAGTGAAGTAAAATCAATAGATTGTATCTGAATTTATCTCAAATGTAAATATAAAATTATCAATAACTTCATTAGTTTTTCTTTCTAATTGATTATAAAAGTACTGTAAGTCATTAGTATCATTAAATTTTTTAATATATCTTTTTTTAATATCTATTTCTCTATCAATAGAATTTTGTATATGTTTATATATCGACTGTACAGTATCTATATCCACTTCTGACATAATAGAATTAATATAACGCCTTTTAAAGCTTGATAGTATATAATATAATTTATCTAAATCATTTTTTGAAATTCCTTTGAAATTCTCTCCTATAATGAATGTATTAGACATATATGGACGCATTGTTAATGGTTTTAAAAGTGTTATATTATCAAAATATCGTGATATAGTAGCTAATAACCATATTTTAAAAGAAATATGAATATCATTCATTTTTATGATTATAGAACCTCCCCTTTTTAACACAGATAATCCTATAATATATTGTACATAATCTTCTACTACATCTAAATATGTATTTGAAGCAGATTTAAGTATGCTAATATAGATATCATAATTATGAGTATTTTTTTCTCTTATAGTTTTAACTTTGTTTGAAATATTTAATACTAAACTTGGTGTAGAATTATCTGAAGATCTCGATAAATGTGATCTATATTCTATCCATTTATCAGAATGATATCTATACAAATCTTCATTTTTGTTTCCTGTATCTTGAATGATATTCCAAGTATATTTATTTATATTTTTACATTTCTTTATAAAAAAATCTAATGCTGATATAATTTCAGAAGAAGAATTCAAATTAAACAAAACCGATAAATTATTTAACTTAGTGAATATATGTTTAAATCTAAATAATATTTCATATAACTGTAGCCAATCATTTGTTGCGTTTTTAATCTTGTATTCAACTTCCAATTTATGTTTGAGTGAATCAAAAAATGATAGCTTTTGAATAAATCTCCTAAAATCTTTGTTCAAATCGTAATATGGTCGCCACTCTAATCGTGTTTGTTCGAGCTGTTCTTTTAATTCACTAATTTTATTTTTAAATGGTAATACTTTTGAAAGATTTTTATTACCAACGATAATGTTATTTTCGTGATAGATAGGATCTTCCATTTTTTATTAATGGATATATAATAAACTTCTTTATCTATAACATATTGTAATGTATAGAATGGATAAACAACCGATCGATCTTAGTAATGCGCCTGATGATAAGAAAGATATATTAATTCTTGGATTCACTATTGCTGTTCCTGTACTTAGAGAATTCTACAAAGAATTAATTGGTAAGTTGCCTAAAGACAAACAAAAAGAATTTAATAAAAAACTTGATGAAGTTATGCCTGATATAGAAAGAGGAGGATTTAAAGTTACACTTCTGGAAAAGGATTACAAATTAATATACAAAAAAATTGATGATTATAAAAAATATAATCTTGACAATGAATTGGCGAAAATAGATGGATTGTTTGATTTATGTCCAGCAGACAAGCAATTATTTTTAAGAGAGCTTGACATAATGTCAAGTGCTATACCATCAGTCAATAGCAAGTATTCGGAAAATAAAGTATTCCGTAAATTTATTAAAGGAATACTTGATGAGATAGATAATAATTATAATAAAGAAGAAGCTGAAAAACTCAAAGATATAGATTTAAGAATTAATGACTCGCATCGATTCTATCATATGAATGACGATGACGATGCGTTAGTGTATGGTATTTTCATTGAAACGTAGTAAAAAAAATAATTATATTTTTTATCTAAAATCCTAAATCGTCGTCAGAATCAGAATTAAATTCAAATTTTAGATCTAAATTATCGTTGTCATCGTCGTCGTCATCGTTTTGAGAACGGTTTACATTAATTGGATTACATTCTCCTTCATACTTTATTGGTTTCCAGTCTTTTGGTACTTTAAATCCTTTCCATATAATAATTGGTTGTTCTTCGTTTGCTAAAGATAAAGTTAGAGTATCTCTAACGATATGAAAGCCATGTTTATGTTCTAAGCAAATACTATCATCTTTATCAACTTTCACAGCTATGCCGTAGAAGTTGTCTAAAACTTTACTTATTCCATCTATACTCATATCAAATATTCTACGTTCTTTCGTACGTGGTTTTTTACCATCTTTTTTAAGTTTCATCCTCCGAATACCATGCATATCAATACACTTTCTAATAATTCTGATAGTATCGTGTGATGTCAATTTATTAATTATATTATTTACAGTTGTAAAATTAAAGTCTATAATATGATCAAAACCTAACATTTTTATTAAATCATAGCAACATTTATGTAAATTAGCTTTTAGATTTATATTTAGATCCGCTTGATTATTTTTAGCATAATAATGAGTTTTTATAGAATTTAGCTCACATACACGTATATCTTCTAATGCATGTTCAAATGTTTGCTTACTTTCCAATACTTCTTTTATATTTTTATATTTATTCTTAATTTTAGATGGATAATATGATTCTATATAATCAATATTATCTAATACATCTGAATTAAAACGTATAAATCTATTTTCATATAATACTTTTAACCCATATTTTTCTAATGAATACCACATATCTCTATTAACAGTTCCTTCTTGTGATTTTCTTAATAATATACTAAATTCTTCTTCCGATAACATTTTTGCTTCTGCTATATCATTATATCTTTCACGTTTTACTTCTTTTTGTGCTTCTCTAATTTCTATAGAATCTTCTCCTTTTATATCTTCATATACTTCTATATTAGCTCCTGTAATGTAAATACATCTCATCAAAATATATAAGAAGTTTTGTTTTGATTTGTTAGATGATATTTGATTATTTAACCATAAGTAGAAATATCCGTCTCTGTTAGGAATATATTTAAAATATTCATCATCGTCACTATCTGTATCATCTACATATGTCCCGTTAAATGGAGAAGAGAGTTGGTTTCTATTATTTACTAAATCATCAACAATACCATCAGCAGTAATAGATCCTTTGAAATAAGTATGTTCATAGCATATATGAACAAGTTTGTCACCAACATTTCTAACTCTTCCTATCATTTGCATACAAGATAATACGTTACATGACATATTAGAGAACAAGCAAAATACTTGATCAAAATGTACCTTTTCGTAAGAAATACCAGCTGTTATAGTAGGACTATACATAACAACATCATATTGACTCCAATTATAATTTACATCTTTTAATTCTTGTTTATCTAATTGCTTACTTAAAGCTGTATATGATTGTATATCCAAATCGGGAAATGCTTTAGCGATTACCTTTGAATAAGCATTTAATTTATCTCTGGTGTTAGATAGAATTACTATTTTTTTACCTGCTTCTAAAGCTTCTGTTATAAGTTTATAGAAATGATTAGTACAATATCCTATATTGTAAGTATATTGACCAGTATCACTTTTTACACCTTGATTTTTAAATGTATTTACTGAAAATTTAATATTAGTCTTATTTTCTCCTCTGTATCTGTTAGTGTTCTCAACTGTACGAGTATCTAAATACGCATCCATACAAATAACACGCTTTGCCTTTCTAATAATTCTCATAAAGTTAATAGTTATCAAAGATGTTTGTTTTACAGTAGAACTGGAAAACTGTTCATAGATAGATTCTGATTCATCTAAGATAACAGTATCATATGCGCTACGGATTCTGTGAAAACTTTCTATCTGAACCATAACAAATGGATGAGTATCTTTTGTTATATGTTGATCTTTTATAGTTTTATAATCTTCTAATTTTCTATTAAATATCTTATCTAAGCCAGTTCTTCTATCTCCTGTATTAAATTTTCCTAAGAATTCTTCAGTAAATGCTCTCCTAAAGGATACTATTAAAATAGATTTAATAGGATTTTCCTCTGTATTAATAGACTTTATATGAGCAATAAGTTGTTTTGATTTTCCCATTTTCATAGGAGCTTTTATGTACAAAGTATCATAATCTTTAGGAAAAGGTCTCATATGTTTAGCACAATATTCATCGTATATACAATTAGGCATAAATTTATATTCATGTAATGGTTCTAAATTTTCACCATCTAATGATACTATCTCATCTCTAATCTTATTTAGCTGTTTTACTCTATCGTATTTCGTATCTTCTATAAATCCAATTGTTAATACTTTATGTTTATCGTTATTTCTTCTACAATTCCAAAATAGATTATTACCATTGACATAAGCAAAAGCATTTTCTTGATCGTGCTTTTTCTTACATACTTTACAATAGGAAGGCATAATCCTTTTATAAGTCAACATATTATTTTTAGTACTTTCATACTTATAATCCTTTCCGATTTCTTCGTTAATGACTTCTTTACAATACTCAACTGTTTCTTTGGACAATACGTTACTAGGATCATTATGAGTGATTCCTATAGAAGATGTATCATACTTTTTACAATGTATTAACATATCGTCAGTACCATGTTGTATAAATCCATACGATAACCATGTATAAGAAGCTCTTTCGTTCATATTTTTCTTTGATAACTTCTTTATTCTACTAGGTTCTTTTCTTTTACAACATCCTAAAATCCTAAAGAATTGTCTATGTTTATATGTTTGAATATCAATTAGTTCTTCTAAATCAGAATCAAATCTTTTTAGACGTTTCGCTACTTTCATAGCAAAATATCTTGCTTCGTGGTAATTATGTACTTTAAATCTCGTAACGATGATATGAAATGAATATTTATCTTTGTTATGACACTCAGTTACTACCATAATTTGATCTTTGTCCAGTGTATATCCAGTATAATGTATTTTTAAACTATCTGAATACTGAGCTATAAATTCGTCATATATCAAGTCTTTTAAATATTGAATAATCGCATCATGATTAGATAGATGATGATACTTTTCTGGTAATTTACTAATATCATAGTCATCTATAAGAGTCTTTAAATGTCCTTTTGCATCTATATCAAATCTCAATCTCTGTGGTCTGTCTCCATAAATGACTTCATGAAAGGTTTTATCTTCAATATTTTTAAAAGATTCTATATAAGCAATAGTATCAGAATATGTAGCAAATACCTTAAACATCCCCTTCTTATCACCATTTGGCGATTCATCCCATATGGCAGGATATAGTGTCATATCATTACCAAGCTGAGATTCTATTGAGTCTTCTCCACTTCTTTGTAAAACAAGCTTATTAGAAAAGTTTATTGGTTTGATGGTGATATCCATGTTCTAAAGACATATATATATACTTTAAAAGAATTCAATTAAATTTTTTACTATCAAAATATCATATTTATAGAGGATTACACCTTATTTATGGGGTGTTTTCTTGTTGTTCTCGATCTTTTTTAACTCCTTCAATTCGCTCTTTAAAAGCGAAGGGGATAGTATTTTTTCATACTTTAAAGAGATAGGACCAGGAATAGGAGGTGTTATTTTTGTTAAATTAGTATGTATCTGTCTTATTTCATTTAATACTTTATTAAAATCATATTCCTTTTCTGCAGAATAAGCAAAAGCTAATTCTACTATTTCAACAATTTGACGATGCGCATCACGTGCCTGTTTATGATGTTCAGATTTCTGTTGCCATGCTAAAAAGTTAAACATTACATTCAACCCACCAATTAAAGCAAAAGAAGCTGTCGTAAATATTTTTTGTATATCCTCAGCATATCTTTGTAGTATTGGATCTACTACTGAACATAGAAGTGATAGTGTTAAAGCAAAAAGAGTACAGAATTGATTTCTACTTTCACAATATAAAGAACTTTTTGTATGTATTTCTGCTAGTAATGAAGATTCTTTTCTATATTTATTTAGTAATGCTTTTGGGTTTTTAAACTCTTCGCCAGAATCTGAAGTCTTTGTTGTTTTTTCTAATATTTCTGGAGTAAAAGCTTTAATTAATCCTATTCTTGTAGTAGGAGAATCTGTAAATCTAAGACGAGATGGTATTTTACTTATAGGAGTTAATTCTCCACCAAATGGAAAATGGTTTATTTTTTCACTATGATTAGAAATTGATCCATTATCTTCCATCGCCCCATCACTTCTTACTATACGAGGTAACTCTGGGAGTGGGGATAATATATTGTCTTTACCGTTACTCATTAATATATACTATGAATAATATTCACGTTATTTTTGATAAATTTGGATTTATAGGTGCGTATTTAGACGAGAAAGAGGCTATTAAATTTGTAAATGAATGGAAAAAACATGTAAATTTAATGATATTAGATTTTCCACTTAACAGTGAAGAACAAAAAGATGATATTTACTTTCTTCCATGGAAAGGAGTAGATACGTTTCCATTAGCATTAGTTACTAACGACAGAACTTTATTCTTAAAGACACAAAAAAAATTAGTAAGTATGGATTTAACATTTCCTGATGATATTGATTTTTTCACTAAGAAAATAGGTGTTGTTGATCCTATAGAATTTCAAAGACTTACAGATAAATCTGTACGTTATAAAGAAGATCTTTTAGATAAGATATTTACAAAGATATCTGAAGCAGAAGAAATAGATTTAAAACAACCATTTGATAAGATGTTATCAGGTATAATATCTGGACATGAATCTATTTTAGGAGACGATAATAATTATGTAACGACAGTAGATGATTAATACTTCTTATTTAATTCAGCACCTATATCATATATGGTTTTAAGAATTTCAATACCTTGTAAATATATATCCCATTCATTAAATCCGTATATCAATACAAGCAGATAATGACGACACCATCCTTCACAGAACTTAAGATTTGTTTGTATATCAGGAAAACAAGTTGATAATAATATCTTATCATCTTTCAATACTTCTTTAACTCTTTCCATATCTCTATGTTTAAATAGAGTAATAACTGCTTCACACGCTAATAATGATTGTTCGTGAATACAACTTAAACTGGATTCAATACGAGCGAGGTCTTCATCTTTATGATATAACATAATTAATGAAACTCCTAAAATACCAATACCGTGAGGAAATATTCCACTTAAATCCGCGTTACTGTTATATTTATCAAATCTTCTATTATATCCTATATGAGTACTATAACCACGATATAATAATGTATGATACTTATCTATAGTATTCTTTTTGGGAGCAGATTTCTCTAATCTTATATGTATTCCTATGAGTTTTTTTTTGTCAAAATCCTTACGATTTAGCTTTTTAATCATATCTGTATAGTCTGTCATATTATATTACAATTTTTAGGCTTAATGTTTTTTTATTAGTATATATAAATATGCCTGGTCGTGTTAATCGTGATGGAAATATGTCTGTCTCTAATGATGGCAGAATATCACAGGGATTAAAATATTCTGCAAATAAAGCAAAAAGTATAGCTGCAACTGTACGAGTATTAGATTGTCCGGATGTTCGTATTGAATCAGAAGATATGTCCGAAGGACAAGTTCTTTCTTGGGATAATTCTACACAAAAATTTACAAATACAACAATCCAAACTATTGCTCCTAATGCTATCACTGTTCCTGTTGTAAGAGAGATATTTGTAAAGAATGGAGGAGATAATGGACAAGCAGAAGCAAGATCTAGTGCAGATGCTGTGGCAGACTTTGATGTAGGTCTTAATTTAATGAGTGAATTCGCTAACTCATATGAACAACTTCAGTTATGGGTGAATGGAGATGTTAATTGGAATACTAACTTAGCTGGTAGGTTCAGAGAAGGTAGTTTGGTAGGAAATGCTGAACGAGGTATATCTATCAGAGGTTTGTCCTCTGCTACATCGCTTTTTCAATTAGCCGATGGTGCTTCACCAAGAAATGATATATTTTCTCAATTAACAAATGGTGGCGCTCTTAATGGAGTATTTTCAAACGATTCTAATTTGGCAGGCAATTTACGTAATGCTACATTTAAGCTCAATGCTTGGATTAGTAGTGCAGATATAGGTGGTTATTTCATTCGTAATGAATCAGGAGGAGGTACAACAGAGACTGTAACATTCCCTATAATGGTAGATGGAACTACTATTGATGGAATCACAGCAAATAGACGTATTTTCCTTGCCACAAGTAACAGTAATAATCCCGTTGTAGGACAGAATTACTCAAAAAGAGGATTCCCTTCAAAAATCACATGTAATAATAATGGTGATACAGCTAACGTAGGTTTTACTATGGATGGAAATGTACAACTTCAGGATGTACATATCGAATTACAGGATGGAGTAAAAACTCCTTTTAACATCAATGGAGAATTCCAGATTATGTATTGCTTATTCTCTAATACAACAGTTGATGGAGGAAGTGTTACAGCAACAACATTATCATTATCTTCTTCAGGTACAAGTAGAGATGCTCTTGCTTATGCTGGAGCAGTTCCAAGTGGTGGTAATTTAGTAGGAGCAGTTGAAGGACAGAGAGTTATAAAGGTCTCTAAGTCAGTATTCCAAGACTTAATTATCAAGGTTGATTCTCCTTGTGAATTCACTGACTGTGTATTCAATAGATGCCATATTGAGAATCCTCGTGGAGCAAAATTCACAAGTTGTACATTCTACAATAACAGAGGCATTGTTGTTGGAGATAGTACCAAGAGCGATTACCTCGGTAATAGTATGGTTGTTGATAAATCATACTTTATTTATGGAAAGAATATAGCACAGGTTGTAGCATCCAATAACGCTTTATTATCTGTAACAAACAGTATTTGGAGACCTAAACAAGTAGGAGGTGGAAATCAGTCCAATCCTATTATTACGTTAAATAGTGAGTCTCATTGTAATCTTGAAAAACTTATGTTCCCTACAACAAGCGGAATAGTAACAAGCGGAACAGCATTAAATGGTAGTGTATTAGAATCTAACAATTCTACTGTTGTTGCCACAGATCTAACATTATTTGGCGATTCTAATAGCGCATCTCTTTTATTAGCAAAAGAATCAAATGTTGTATTAAAGATGAATGCTGGTCAAACATTCTGGAATGGTTGTGATAATACAGCGCCTCTTATTACCGCATTTACTTCAAATGTATTATTTAATGGATTCAATCCCGTCTTTACAGGAACTTTCAGTGTTGCTACAGCAACATTGGGTCTTCTCAACTTACACAATTGTGATGTTGTTACTGATAATGTATTTGGAGTGAGTATGAATGCAAGTGATACTACATTGAATATCTTATACTTAGAAAATAGTAATCTTTCTAATAGCAATAATGGTGATTCTACTACACAATTTAATTTAATAGCAAATGTTGCTAAGAATACTATGCACTTGATCAATTCTAATGTAAAGCTTAAAACAGGAGCTATTGCAAATGACCAATCAACGTGGGTTGGAGTAGCTATATTAGAAAATAATTCAAGTCTTAATGTCTTAGCGCATTCTGCAGGATCTTGGTCTGCTGGAGACAATCTCAATTGGTCAGCAGACAACGCTTCACACTCATATATATTAACAGTATCAGGTAATTCATCTGTATCATTAAGTAACATGAACTTAGATCCTATAACAGTGAGCGGAGCGAATAAAACTAAGTCAGTCAGTCTTGATCGAGGAAGTTCGTTCAAAGGATATCATACAAAGATTGATGTATTAGGTCAAACAGGAGAATCTGCTTTGAGCATCACAAATGACTCACACGCGCATTTTACTGATTCAACCTTCAGGACAAGAGTTTCGAACGGCAATCCTGCCGTATTAGTCGATATGGGCAGTTCATTGAAATTTATCAATATAGATACACCTCAGGTATCTCGTGCTTTAGAATGTGGGCATACAGACATCGACGGAGTTTCTAACGCGATCACAGTAAGCAACGGCTCTCTTCTCCATTTATCTGCTATGTCTGTTACAACGACAGGATCAAAAGGTATCGTATTGAGTGATATGTCTAGTCTTGTCTGTAAGGGAAATGCAAGTACGATTGTGGATATCGATGTAACAGAGTCAAGTGCAGCGACGGATGCATGTGTGGAAGCAGACAACTTATGCGACGTATTGTGTGAGCGCGTTCAAGCAAAGGGTAAGAGTATCACAACACCAAGCTTTTTAATTATGAAAGGTAACTGTAGGGGGGTTTTAAAGGATATTACCAAAGATGGAAATATTGGAGACGAATCCATTCATTTATATAACGGAAGCAAACTCCACATGTCCGGAACTAACAGCGTCGCAGTTCAATTGAAATTAGGCAATACAGGAAGTAATACTTTTAACTACTCTGCGTTAACTTCTACTCCATTCCAGTTGCCAGGATTGGCGTTCATTTCCGATGGAAACGGGCATACTCGTCGTGACACAGAAGGTGTATTGGTCACGCATCCGGCAGCCTAGAATAGCATAAGCACTTAATATTAACCATATAAAAAATAATTGAATATATCTTTTTTTGTAATATAATATTATGGCTGAGATTTGGAAAAAGATTGAAGGCTTTAATAATTATATGGTAAGTAATACACAGAAAATTAGAAATATTAAAACTGGTACAATTATAGATACTACTGACTTTAAAGAAAATTCTGCTGGACATATAATGGTAAGTTTAACAGATGATAAAGAAAAGAAAAAAAATGTAACATTTAGTAATATGGTAGCAAGTGTATTTGTAGATAATCCTGAAAATAAGACTATGGTATGGCATAAAGATAGAGATAAAACAAATAATGTACCAGAAAACTTAATGTATGTTAATTGGGATGATATGGCAAAATTGAAAACACCGGCTAAAACACATAATCAACATCCTATAATTAGATTGATTTCAGAAACAGAAAAAGAACAAATATTTGAATCTTCTTATGCTGCCGCTGAATGGGTAAGAGAACAAGGATTAAGTAATAGTGATCAAATTGCTGGTCGTATTACAAATATCTGTAATACAAACGAAAGTATATATGGCAGTATGTGGGAATATTATATAGAAGAAATTAATGATGAGGAATGGGAGAAACATCCTACTTTAGATATTGAGTGTTCCAATAGAGATAGAGTTAAGAATCATTATAAATTGTTGTTAGGAGGTAAAACAATCAAAATGGGTAATATAAAATATCAAAAATCAAGATTAATATATGAAGCATTTAATGGATTAATTGATAATGATGATGTTATAGATCATAAGGATAGAAATAGATCAAATAATAACTTAGATAATCTGGAAAGAGTTACACAGGCAGAAAACATAGAAAGAACAAATGGTAAAGAAGTATATCAATTTAGCAAAGATAGAGTAACTTTTATAAAAGAATTTAGGTCTACAAGAGAAGCTGAAAGGGAATTGAATATATGTCATATAAGTTCTTGTGCGAAAGGTGATAATGAATCTGCTGGAAATTACTACTTTAGTTACAAACATAATCTTCCAAAAGAGATTATAGAAGCAGGTAAAAAATATAGAAAAATATATCAGTATGATAAAAATAAGAAAAAATTAGAAGGTAAATATGAAGATGCTTTTGCTGTAGCAAAAGCAATAGGAAAACCTGTTACCAATATTAGAAAATGTGCGGATGGAGAAGCACGATCTGCCTTTGGTTACTATTGGAGTTGGGAAATATTAAAAGTGTATAAACACTTTGAAAATCGAGAAACGATTCAATCTTA
>Ga0209092_10000409_pt1 | contig 41843 bp, 57 predicted proteins | sample FraStrMetagenome_FD_187446 | JGI IMG/M metagenome (GOLD analysis project Ga0209092, IMG submission 187446) | Marine eukaryotic phytoplankton communities from Arctic Ocean - Fram Strait ARC3M Metagenome (SPAdes) (version 2) | ecosystem: Environmental > Aquatic > Marine > Oceanic | place: Fram...
GAATAACCTTAGTAGCAAATGAACCTTTAATCTTATCGTGATTCTTAAAGAAGTCAAATATATACCTCCAATTATGGTATTTTCTATGTAATGCGAAGTCTTCATTACAGCTTAAATCGTACGTCCAATATTTAAAGTCTGTTTGATTAGGTTCTTTAATAGGTAACCACATAGCATGATCATTAACAGCTGTAAGTATATCTCCGTTGTTAGATGCTATACTAAGACTATTGTCATCTGTATGTCTCTTCATATAACAGTACGAACAATCTAATTTACAGCCATATCCAAAACTTGGAGTTATAAAATCTGTACTTCTACCAGACTCTCGTATTATTAAACTTTTACGTGTTACTTTTTTCATATTAGTATTCTTTTTAACCTACTAATCCTCTTTTGTTTTTTCTTATTCTTTTTAACCTCATTTTATAATATATAAAGAAAACTATAAGAGAAACACTATTAACCATAGATAGAATAATAGAAAGTATTAATAATTTATTCATGTAAACAACTGTTTAGTATAGTGTAAACTTCTTTAAATATTGCAGGTAGAAGTACTTGATTTATTCTTTTAACCTCTTTTTTGTTTTTAATTAACTCTTTACAAGGATTATCAGTTAAATGTACTCCTCCTCTATTATAAACTTCTGCAATTTCTCTTAAAGTATAAAAAGACTTAAATAGTTCACTGACTTTCCATTTTTTTTCAATAGGTACAATATAACTACTTCCAAAATGATTATCTATAGCAGTTTTAAAATCTACTTTTTTATCTAAAGTATTCAAATGATAATGACAGTTTTTATTACCTAAATAACCCCATCCCCAATACCATCCACAATCCCAACTAGGGGGATATAAGTAAATGTTTTGTCCGCCTACTACTCCTATTTTTATCTTCTTATACTCTTCTTGTTTTTCTTCTTTTTCTATCCAGTTTTCTGGAAAAGGTTCTTCTAGAGAAGTATGATCATTAAATATATAAGATTCTTTTACTATTTTAACTTCATCTTCAAACTTATCTTTAACTTGTTCTAGTACTATAAAAATATCTACAAGTTTACTTACATTTACATTTTCATAAACTTCTACAAGTCTTGTTTTACTTTCATCGTGTACAAAAGTAGAAATATGAATTGAAGTACATTCTTTTAGTTTTAATACCTGTAATTCTGTTTTTGGGTATCTTAAATCAGGGTTTTCATAAACTCTTTTACTATTAATTTCTCTTTTGTATGTATTCATTACACTAAATTTAACTGTTTAACTTTTTCTACTAATTCTTCTATACTACCATTATTATCAATTACATGGTCAAACTCATAGTCATCTAAAGCTGTTTCTGAAGGGTGAGTAAAGTCTATTTTTCCATGCACCCAATTACCACTTCCGCAATTAGGACATTCAGAACCTTTTGTGAATGTACTTTCACATGAACCACATTGTTTATCTCTATTAACTCTAATAACAATACCACTTCTATCTTTAATAGCTTGAGCTTCATTAGGAAATCTAACATCTGTTATTATCCATTTTGAGTTTAATCCTGATAACCAATCTGACTTGTTATCTTCATAATCAGCAAACAAACTATTAACCCAAATATTAGGATGTATAATATCTCTACCACAATCAGTACCTAAAAGTTGAAAAAGTAGTCTAGGAGTCATAACTATATGATCTAAACTATAATCTCCTGAGTTACCTACAGGGATTTTTTTACTCCAGTTCCACTCTTCACCAAGTTCTTTCTCCTTAAACTCTCTATCTTCTAACTGTTCTCTAGTACAACCAATAAGTAAACAAACTATATCTTTAAGTCTATCTGCATACTTTTTGATTTGGTAATCAAAACCTGTAATATTAGCTCCATTAACATATTCTATTATTTGTGTATTAGAATCAATACCTTGTGTTAACATTTGAATAATATTACCCATAGTATCTTTACCACTACCAATTTTACCTGATATACCTATTAAGTTATTCATTTCTACGTTTATTATATTTTATTTAATTCTTTTCTTAAATCTTCTGTAGATATTTTAACTACTTTTCTTTCTTTATAAACAAGAGTATTAACAAGAGGATGTTTTTCTACCTCTACTACTTGTCTATAAAAGTACTTTCCTTTTCTAATTATAAGAATCTCTTTTCTTATTAAATTAGTAACAGGTACTATACGTTTAGATAGTACCTGTTCTTTATATGTAGTTTTAATCATTATTAGATTCTTCTTTAACCTTATCTTTTAACTTAAGCTTAGCTTTAAATACTTCTACATAGTGTTCTTTTCTAGCTTCTAAAAGTTTTATACAATAATCTAACTTTTTAGAGCTTTTTCTTCCTTCTATTTTTAATAATTCTTCAGCATAGCCTTCAGAAGGAGTATAAGACTCTATTGTAACTCCTCTTTTATCTTTTTTTGAAAACTCTACTAACATTACAGAAAGAATATAAGACCTAGGTATATCTCTTATGTATATACTAAATCTAATACTTTTTTCTTCTGTTAACTTATGGTATTGTTTATATTCTAACATATTTTTAATTTTTAATTTTTGATAATACTTTTACTAATCCTAAGAGAGTATTTGTTAAGTCATTTAAGTCTGTGTGGTCTTCTACAGAACTTTCTACTATTGAACTTTCTACTATATCTCTTATATCTTCAGTAGTTATGTTTTTAGTATTTATAAAAAAACTATAATCTAGTTCTTTTGCTTGTACTACTCTATAAGCATCATATTTAATAACTAAACCATCTTCTGCTTGTATATAATAGAAATTACTTTCTTCGTTCTTTCTTCCTATTACTTCAGTAGTATGACCTAGTACTTTAAAACTATACATTTTATCTTTTTGACTACAGATTTTACAAGTATACATAATTATAATAAAGTTTCTATTAGTTTTACACTTCTTTGAACTATCTTTTGTGAAGTACCTTCCATTATACTTTCAAACTTTACCTTTTCATCTCTAAAAGATTTCACATTTTGAAAATAACCTGTAACCCCTTGTAGTAAACCGTATGCAGTTCCTTTACAAGCTTCAGATTGTTGAGTTTCATGACCCATAGTATATCTATAAGCTTCTTGCATAACATTAAGTTTTCTTGTAGAGATAATTCCTTTCTTAACTCCATCTGCAAAACTTAACTTACTGTCTGTTAATTCTTTTATTTCTTTATCATCTAAGAAAATAGTTTTAAAGTTGCTTTTAAAGTCTTCTGTATTAAGATTTATTTTAGAACTTCTTTCTAGAAATTCTTTAGTATCTTGAAAGTATTTTTTAGATATTCCTAGTATTTCAGAAGAACTGTTAAGTCTTTCTAAAGCATTAGAACTATGTCTAATAGTTACTTTATTGTTAGATTCTTTAAAAGAAGAAATTAAAGTATTATTACACCATATTCTAGTAGGAGTAAAGAAACATTTAATACTAGCTTTTCCATCATGACTTAATACTAATGTTAAGTAATTTTCATACTCTTCATTTAATATAGTTACATCTTCAGGAAGTTTTGCTTGTAGAAATACTTTTTCTCCCTTACCTACGTATCCTGCATTTTTATAAATAATACCTCCTTTCTCTGACAAATTGTCAAAGAAAGAGAAAGCATCTTTATTCTGTACTATATTATAGTTATCAGAAACTACATCAAAACCTACATCTGTATCAGTTCTATAAGTAACAAACCTCTTCTCTAATTGATTTTGAGTAGTTACATCTATAAAATCTCCTGAATCACTTATTCCTGTTCTTATTGTAGGAAAAGTTACAGGAGACTTTTTAACTTCATAATCTAATTTAGCTACTTCCATAGCTTCTTCTGCTGTCATACTTCCCTCTACAGAGTGAAAGTTACCAAATATGTGTTGCTTTACCATTTTGTTTTTAATTAAGTGTACTAATAATTACTAATTTCTTTTTAGGTCTACTTGTAGCTACATATAAAGACTGAAATTTAGTTTTATGACTTGTAGCTCTAACATTCATTATATTATCTTCAAATACATAAGCATTTCTATAAGTACTACCTTGACTTTTATGAGAAGTAATAGCGTAAGCATACTGAATATCTGCTACACTATTAAGAAGTTCATAATACTTTTTGTATTTACTAACTTCTATTAAACTTTGTAAATCTCTTTTAAAATCAAAAATACTTTCTTTAGAAATTACTGGAACTTCTATATTAGTATTATTTATAGTTCTAAGTTTCAATTTTAAGATTTTATAACCTTTCTTATGTACTCCTTCTCTAATTCCTTGTACACTATATATATCAGAGTTATGAGTAACTACTTTTCCATTAGGTAAAGCAAAAGAAGTAAAAGAAATAACTCTTTCTCCTATTACATAGTCTTTTTTTGACTCTTCTTCTCCCCATATATGGTTTCTTACCTCTTTATTTATATGTTTACGAGCTTGATTCGTATAAACTAGAGCTCTTGCATAGTTTAAGTCATCTTTTGCTTCTTCTTTTTGTAAATCTAAACAAAGATTATAAATAGCTTGAGGAACACTCTTAGTAAAGATTATTCCTTCATCTTTTTCTCTATCATATATAGTTTTTCTATGTTTACTCTGTAAAGGTATAGAATTAAAGTAAGTATTGTTGTCAATAGCTTCTATAGAATCTGCATATACGTCTGTTATAGGAATAATAGGAGATTCTTTTTCTTGTCTCATCCTTTCTTTTAATTCTGAAGAAAAGAAACAATCAAATGTAGGACTATTTTTATCTTTAAATAATCCTTCATCTCCTGGTCTTATAGGAGGAAGTTGATGATAATCTCCTAAATAAACAACTTTACAATGTTTACTTTTATATTTCTTTATAAGAGTAATTAAGTCTTCTCCAACCATAGAACACTCATCTATTATAAGAATATCAGCAGTTTCTATAGGAATACCAAACTGTCTTCTAGAAAATTCATCTATCTCAAAAGTACCTTTATTAACATTAAGCTTCATTCCTAAAATACTTGCAATAGTATGAACTTCATCTACAGTACTTCCTAAGCTATCTGATAATACATTTTTAGCAGCATGAGAAGGAGCAGCAGCCATTATATAAGTATGAGACATTGTAATTTGTTCTACTACTTTTTTTATAATTGTTGTTTTTCCTGTACCTCCTTTACCTATAAGAGTAAAAGAATCTTTATTTTCTTTTATAGGACTTTTTAGAAACTCAATAGTAGCATCTATAGCTATTTTTTGTTCTTCATTAGCAAATACATTATCAAATAACTCATATTTATTTTTTACTTTATTCATTATTTATATTTTTAAAATTCCTACCCAATCTTGCATTAAAATGTTAGTAGCAGGCTCTAAAGCTAACTGTTCTTCATCTAATACTATTTCTTTTTTATTATATATAGGAGTGTACCCTAGTTCAATACAAGATTCTTTAGTAAAAGAACAATGTTTACTTGCATGAAACCTAAAATCTCTTCCTTGCAAAAGAAAAACAGGACCTCCATCTGCTTTTTTTATACCTTTACCTCCTATTTTATATGCTATTACTTTTGCCATTTCTTTTTCCATTTCTTTAATATTTATTAGTACTTAAAATTTTATTTATAAACTCTTTTTCTCTTTTTACTCCATCAATTAATCTACTTTTAAAATAAAAGTCTAAACTTTCTTGTTCTTTTATAGTAGTATCAAATAGATAAATAGCTCCTATAGTATTTTGAATATGCTTAGATACTTTACCTGTTTTAATAGTATATAAAACTTTATCTATTTCATTTAATAAATCTTTAAGACTACTTACTTCTTTTTCTTTTAATTTATTAATTCTACTTAGTAGCCTTATATCTTCTAAATTAGGAGCTATATATTTACTACCTTTTACTATCTTTCCTTTAGAATTTTTAAGACAAGCAAATCCTCCATTTTCATGTATAGTAATATCCGTAATACCTCTAGAAGCTAAATCATCTACGTCTTTACGTATTAAATCTTTTTCTTCTTTATTATAAGTTTTAGAAATATTAGAAGAACTTACAATATCTAAAGCAGTTTCCAATACATCTCCGTGTCCTGTTATAATACTAGAAAATATAGTACTATAAATTATATCAGCTAAAGCATCTAGTTGTTCTACAGTATTAGTAGTATCTTTTTTAGGGTCTACTTTATAAGTTTCTGTTTGAGTATGTACACATAAATTATCAAATACTTGTTCTAAGTTACAAGCTATTGCATATTCATGTAGTTCTTCAAATATTAACTCTATTGCAAGTTTCTTATCTTTCATAGTACTGTCTTGAGGAGTAGGACAAACTCTTTCTCTTGTTCTAACTACAAACTTTTTTACATCTAATATATTCATATTATTTATCTTTTGAGGGTAATTTAACTAATTCAAACTCTTTTAAGAACTTTTCAGATTTCATACTAAAAATAGAAGAATTAAGAGGATTAGTAAATATAATAACATATTGAGTAAGACTATCAAAATCTTGTGAAAATGCGTTTAATACATACAGACCTCCTGAATCTTTTCTTTTATATAATCTTCCTACATAAAAAGGATATTTCTCTTTTATTTCATCTGGGATATTTAAGCCAGCAGGTTTTATATCTACTGGCTGTTTTTTAGGACTAGGAACAGTACTAGACCTTACTCTTTTTTCTACTTTTTTTAATATCGCCATTATTTAATAGTTAGACTATGAGAAACTTCTAGTTCTGCTCCTTCTATTTCCATTCCTAGTTTTAAAGCTTTAGTTAATGCAGATTTATCTACAGCTATTGAAGCTTCCTTAAGAAGTTCTTTAACCGTTGAAATATCTCCATGTTCTAAACTAAAATCTAATTCTTGTTTATTAATCTTAGGAAAAGTAACATTTTTAAACTCTGAACTTAACGCATCTATATCTGTTATATTACATACTACAGTTTGTCTATTACTTAGATTAACAATATTACCAAAATCTCTTACAGTAAGTCTTCTAGTACCTTCTACTCCTGACTTTTCTTGTGCCTTAGTAGGCTTATCTTGTTCTCCAAAGTTAAGAACTGCTTGTAGTAATCCTTTCTTTAAATTATTAGAATTAGTAGTAAATTTCTTTTCTAATACTTTTAATCTAGTTATTTCTTCTTTAACTAATTTTGCTTGACCTTCTAAATAAACTACAGCTTTTCTATAGTTCATTCCTTTCTCATTAAGTTGTTCTTCTTTAAGTACAAGAGCAGATTCTGCTTCTGGAGTTAATTCTCCTTCGTTTTCTTCTATTATATTAAATAGTTCTATTAAATCTTGAGATATTTGAAATAATGACATTGAATTTTCCATAATTATTTATTTAATTTTATTCTATTAATTTACTTAGTGTAATCCTCTGTTTCAATCACATCAGAATATCTGTTTATCTTTCCGTATCTTGCCCACCAAGTTTTTCCTTGTGGAAATGTTAGTTCGTTTGCATCTCTTGTAAATTGGTGCTTATACCAAACTCCACCTTTAAACTTTCTCCAAAACTTGTATCGTTTCATAATCTATTTATTAATTAAATCTCTCCAATTATGTATTTTACCATAATATACGGAACGTTATGCCTTATAAAGTTTTACTGTATATTTTACACCTTCTTCAAGCGTATAGGCTTTGTGTGGTAGTACGTCATTTGATAGTGCAATACCGTCCGTATCTACTGCAACACCTTGATTGTATTTAGTAGCTATTCCACTAAATTCAAAACAAGGCATAACACTATCTATAGGTAATGATTGCCCTTGCTTTAGTGCTTCATCTTTTTCATATTTTAAGTGATAAAAGCAACTATCACAAAACTTATCGTGTTCTTCAGATTTGTACTTGCAAGTATTACACGAAACTCTAACATCATGTAACGATTCATTTTTAGAAACTAATCCATGTTCGTTCAGTAAATCACATATTTGTTGAGCCACTTCTTCTTTTCCTTTATAGCATATTGCTACTTCATACCCGTTTTCATCTATTATTACCCTCTTTTGTTTTTTTCCTACTCTATATTTCATAATCGTTATCTATCCGTTTCTAAAATCAAATGTTACACCAACTTTGTATGCAATTAAAAAAGACATACAACAATAAATATAAATAATAAGGCTTGTAAGGTCGCTACTTCTTACCACTGTGTTTGTTCGGGTGTTCACTCACCTTTATAAGCTATCGAGTGTGCCTTACTATTCATATTCTTTGCCATTGTATGCAATTAAAAAAGACATACAACAATAAATATAAATAATAGGGCGGTGGAAATCTAAGTCTAAGTCCTTATTGGTTATTAATACAAAACCACCTTCAGTTTTTTTAATTTATAAAGCCCTATTATTTATATTTATTGTTGTTAGCGAGAATGGTATTGTAGTTTTAACCATTCTATTAATTCTGGTATTTCATCCTTTGGTACAAGAGCGTTAGCAAACATTAGCTAATAGGGTTTAATTATTTCGTATAAGTCATTTGCTTTAATCTGCAACTCAATCAAGTTACCTTCGTGCACCATATCATAAAGTTTCATGCTTGCTTCTTCTAATTGGCTTATCCTTATTTTATATAAGGCTATAATTTCAGCCATTTTTTTCTCATTTTCAGTCATAATATTCTTGGTTTTTAGTATTAACGTTTGCTAACACAAATTAAAATTCATTACAAGTCCTTTAAAACCTTTTCAGCCACTCCATCTGCATATTCTTTTATTTTTTCTTCCAGCCTTTCGCTTATTGCATTTTGAACCTTTTGCTTAAACTCCCAACTATGGGTTGCTGAATGAATAGCATCATTTATCGCTTTTTTTGTACCCTCCTTAACGTAACCAATAAACCCCTCTTCATCAGTTATTTCATCAATAGCATTTTGTATTCCTATTGCTATTTGTTCTTCAATAGCTTTGTTATTTATCATAACTTGCTGAGCTATTTGTTGTGCATTTATACCTAAATCCACTCTTAAAGTTGTCATATCTTTCATTTTATCTATATTTTAAATTATTAATATTAAACGTTTTACAACACCACCTAAACAGCATTAAAACGAAATTTTACTTTCGCTCATTAGCAACAAGGCTAATTTTCGTCTTCTATATGGTTATACATTAATTGCATTACCCACGCATTTTCAAATTCATACATACCACAAGTTGTGCAAGCATCTTCCATTGTGTCATAGTAATTTATCTTACCTTTTTCGTTTTTCATAAAGTCCATATTTCTAAGGTCTATGATTACATATTGTCCTTTCATAATTATATTTTTAGTTATCAATATCTAACTCTCTCTTATCCATTAAGTGAAAGGTGTCTTGTTTTAATGCTTTTTGATAGTCATTAAACACACATAGTACTGTTCCCCAGAACCGATCATTTCCTTCTTGGTCATTGTCGTGGCAAGGGTTTCTCTTATACCATAAATCCTCTAATAACTGTTCCTTTTGTTTATGGGTTTTTTCCATATTTTTAACATACTTTTTTACCATAACATTATTCGTAATCTCTAAAGTTTAACCCTACTCCATGAAAAGGTATATTTTTAGCTGTCCTTTCAAAGTATTTGACTGTAAGTTTTTTACCTACACACTTTTCTAAGATTAAATTCTCTTTAAATCTTGAAGTTCCTGTCATTTTAACTTTAAATTCTTTACCTTCTTCTTGAGTACAAATAAATACTAAATCTTCTTTTCTTTTACCATATTCGTAACCTACAACAATAAATTCTTCGTCTATAAATTTCTTTAACTTTAATAAAGCAGTAGAACGTTTACCAAAAGCATATTTAGCATCTACATCTCTAATAATAAGACCCTCATAACCGTCAGATAGTGCATCTTCTTCTATTTTAAGTAGACTTTCTGTATCACTAACTAAAAAGTTATGTGAAAGTTTTATTTTATTAGTTTCTTGAATTTCTAAAGATAGTATTCTATCTCCATTAGCTTCATTATTATTTATGTCGATTAATCCGTCATAAATATGATATTCTAACAAAGGTTCTACTACTTCTTTTCTTGCATAACCTGAAATTGTTTGTAAAGGAACTCCATGTATATAAAGTTCTCCGTCTAAAAACCCATTAGGATAAGTATTAAAAAAAGAAGTAGTTAAGTCAGCTCTAATAAGAGTAGTAGGGATATCATAAGATTTTCCTGCTCTTGATCTAGCTACAACTTTTCCATCTTTTTTAAACATTGTACATCTAACTCCATTTAGTTTATATTGAACAATATAACTTTTATCTAGTTTAAAATTAGCTTTCATAGGAGAAGCTAACATAGGTCTAAGGTCTCCTTCAGCAGAAGTAGATTGTAAAGGAATTAAATCCCAAGTAAACTCAGTTTCTGCATTATTACAATACTGTTCTTTAGTTTTATAACCTCTATCTTGAAGTTTATTAACTACAGAATCAAATTTTAATATAGCTTGTTGACTTGTAGTTCTATTAGCTTTACCTTCTTCTATTATATCTACTTCTTCTCTAAGTTTTCCTTCTAGTATTCCTGACTTTCTTTCTATTAGAAAAGTATCATTTACTCTTCTAACAACTTCGACAGTACTTACTCTTATTTTACCTTTTGCATCTCTCTTATATAATTCTTTTCTCATAATATCATTTGATTTAAAACTTCTTGTGTTTCAACTGTTCCTATATTCATAGTAACTTCATCAGTATCTTTACCTAAGTCTTCTTCATAAAATATAGGTATAAAGTCCTTATAAACTTTATTTATTTTTTCTGTTGCTCTTCTTCCTGCTTCATCATTATCATTTAATAGAAATATATTATTAAATCTTTCTCTAAGATCATTTACATACATCTCTTCTATTAAAGTATTTTCTCCTATTTTACCAATAGAAGGAAACCCATATATTTCAGAAACTAATATAATATCTTTTAAAGATTTAGTAATTATAACATTTTCTCCACTAGGGGGGAGATGTTCCCAACCCATTACCCACTTAGAGTTAGTTAAGAATCTTCTTGTTTTTCTATTAGGAAAATAAAATTGAACAGTATTATCTTCAAATTCATAAACATAACATACATCACTTGGTTTTCTTGTATATATAAGTTTATTATTATGAAAGATATACTTTATAGAACTAACATTGTATTTTTTAAGTTCTTTGGAATGTATGTGTCTTTTTGTCCAAAACTTAATATCAACTTCTTCCCATTGTAGGTATTGATAATTAAACTTTGCTTTTGGTTTTTCTTTTAATTCCCCTAGTAAGGAATTGGACTTTTTAGGTGCTATACTATTAGAAGAATGTCCATAAAGCCTAAAATCTTTACAAATTCTAGTTATACTTTGATCAAAATTAAGACCATAAATATAACTAACAATTCCAAAACAATCTTCATTTATACCTGCTGCAAAATCTATATATTTAACTTTTATACCATTAAACAAGAACTTACAACCTGGAGAGGTATCAGAAGACCTTATTATAGAAGGACTAACAAATAAAGAAGTAAATTGTACAGAAATTTGTAAATAGTATTCAAGTATTTCTATTTCAGAAACTTTATCTAATACCATTTCAGGACTAACAGCTTTTAGAGGTTCACTTTCATAAGCCATATTGTAAGAATTAACTTTTAAAATAACTTAAAAAAGGACGTATATTTCTATACGTCCTTTTAATCTCTAATACTTATAGTATCTAGTTTTCTTTGTTAAGACAAACAATCTTTATAAAGACTTGAATCTCAATAAAGTATTCTTTAGAAAGGAAGGTCTGATTTTGGTGCATCTCCTATGTTAGATCCTGCACCAGAAGAAACTGCACTAGAGTAGTATGCTTCATACTCTAAATTTCCTTTTCTTTCGTTAGGAGTATATTCTAATCTAAGTTTAGACTCTTGTCTTTCTAACCAACCTCCAAAATTAGAAACAACAACAGAAGCTCTATTGTTATAAACATTTCCATTAAGTTTTAATTGAAATTTAACTTCAGAAGTTTCTCCAATAAGTTCGATTGACTTTTTAGTAAAATCTTCCCAACTAGTTACACCTTTTCCGTTAAAAGGAGTATCTACACCTTTAACTTTTGTAGCAATATAAGCTACAAAATTAGATACTTTTGTTTCATTTTTCCCTACTTTATCAGGAGTAGAACCCGCAGGATCAAATTGTCTAATAGTATGAGATTTCCCTACTGGATTTTCAAATTTAAAATCCATAACATCATAAGTTTTTCCTTGACCGTTAGGCTCTGTTGTAAAAGCTTTAATTTCTACTAAAGAAACGTCTTGGTGGATTGCTATTCCTAATGGTGCTACTTCTTTTAATGCGTTTTCATTACTACCGTATGCCATAATTTTTTTATTTATTTAATTTTAATAATTTTATATCTAAGTAATAAATACTAAAGTTAAGGTAAAAAAAGCCTACTAATAATTAGTAGGCTTTTTTTAATAAGAAGTTACAAGTAACTTCTTTTACAAGTTATGCAAAAATATCTTCTTTTTGCTCTTCTACGTCTTCTACGTCTTCTCCTTCGATTTCATCATCTTTCTTTTTGATTTCATCAAAAGTAAGAGGAAAGAAGCTAATTCCTTCATCTGTAATAGGAGTACCAACAGTAAACCATACAGAAGTACCACCTTTAACACTCAAAGTAGGCTCACCTGCTTCTTGTTTAAGTCTAGCCATAAGACCAGAGTTAGAGAAAGTACCGTTAGAACCAAGTACATTACCTTTTTCTCCTTCTTCTGCAAGATATACAAAAACTTCTCCTGTTTCATCATCTTCTGCCCATTGAACCATATCTTTAGCTTTTGCTCCCATATCGTCCATAACCTTTTGACTTAATTTAATTCCCGAAGAAAGTAATCTTAATAAAGGTAAAGTTTCAGTAACATAAACTTTTTTGCTTGATTTTCTAACTAATGCCATAATAGTAAATTTTATAAATTTGTTAAGTATTTTTATATCTAAAACCGAGAATCATTCCCTTGTTTCTATACATCTAAGTTACGAAAAATCTCTTAAAAGTCAAACTTTTATAAGAGAAATCTTAACTATTTTTTTATTTTTATTTCTATTGAAATTTTATGTCTTCAAATTTCCATTTTCATCTAAAGAATAAGAAGTATTTGTAGCATCTGCCATTTCTGTAACTTCCATAAGACCCATAAGAGTATTAGGAGCAACTCTTCTAGCACCTATAGAAAAAGCTCTAGAATAAAGCATAGGTTTAGGGTATTTTACCCAATTATTCTTTTTATCAAGTCCTGCTGAAACAGCATCTGCCCAAGTAAAAGAAGAATCTTCTTCAATAGTAATATAAGAAGCATTTTTACCTGTACCTATCTTAGACTTATAATAAAATCTTACTGTAGTTCTTCTAGTTACTGCGTTTTCTCTTTTACATTTACTACCTTCTGCATCTATAAGAACAGAATCTTCTATTGTTTTAAAAGAAATACCATCTCTTCTTAGTAGTCCTGCTATTACATGAACAGAAAGAGACGGTTTACCTTCTATATAGTAAATATTAAATATAGAAGTAACAGGATTTAAACCCAATTCTTTTCCTTGTAAAACTATAGTAGCAACTTGTTCAGGTTCTTGAAAAGGAACTAATTTACTATCTACTAATACTTTAGAAAAAGATAGCATTTCTTCCATATTACTAAAAGAAGATAAAGAATTAACTTGTACAGCATTGTTAGGAGAAAGACTTTCTTCACTCTTAACAATGAGTTCTTTTACTTCTTCTATTTCTGTAACTTCCTCTATTTCTGCTTCTATAATTTCTACTTTTTCTTCTTTCTTTTCTTTTTTGTTAGCTTTTTCCATTATAGTTCTATTTGTACTTCGTTATAAATTGTTTTTACGTTTTTACTATTCTTTTGAGCTTCTCTAAATTTATAAATAGCTTTAGTTCCTTTAGGAATAATATTAATCATATAAGAAATTTTATCTCCTTCTTTTCTAGAAGCTCTACCAATTTTCTGTTCATGAGTTGCATTATTAGAAGTTGTTGAAAGATTTACACCTAATTGTAATCCTTCAACATCTAAACCAACAATAAAAGATTTTGCAGAAATAATAGCATCTATTTTTCCTTTCTCTAGTTCTTCTAGCATAATCTCTCTTTGTTTAGTTTTAGTAATTTTTTTAATTCTAGGATATTCTACTACCCATTCATCCCCTTTCATAAAAGATTTACCATTTAATTTACTTGCATTTCTATCAGCAGCAGCTTGTCCTTTATAAGATTTAGTAGCAGTTTCAGTAGTTACTATAGTTTTAATATTAGAATGATATACTTTTGCCCTTTCTCCTAATAATTTACCTAAGTCATCTGCTGCTTCTGTACTTTCTCCAAAAGTAATAGTCTTCATATCCATGTAATCAATAACTTCCTTAGCTTTTTGAATACAAGAAGGAAATTTATACATCATTTCTTTTAGAGTTCTAAAATCTTCTGAAAGACTTTTAGCTATTTTAGTCATTTCTTCCCAAAGAAGCTCTCCTTTAAGTAAAACAACATCTTCTGTTACTTGCTCTATCTCTTTATAGATAGTTCCATCTTCTCCAATAAAAGGTTGAGTATGTCTAGCTACAAATTGAGAGCCAGGTTGTCTTCTAGGTTCAGTTTCACCTCTAGAAGGAAAGTAAGCATCTTTTGATCTGGATCTACAGTATCTAAGATAGTCTACATCATAATCAAATACACTATATTTCTCTCTTGTTCCATCATTAAAAGCATTATAACCATCTAATTCTTCTTTAGATAAATCTACTAAAAGATTATATTCTTTTACTCCTGCAACCCACCCCATTTTTGAAGCATATTCAAAAGTAATTTCATCTACAATAGGAAGAATATTATTTATTATAGGCAATTCTTCTTCTTTTAAAGTTCCTGTAAGACCTAGCTTAAATTCTGATTTTGTTTTATCAAAGATTTTATTAAAAGTATCTCCATACATATATAAATGTATTTCATCATATATCCATAAATTTGCTATTTTCTCATCTGTAGTTTCATTAAAAGATTGTATAGTATAAACTAATAAGTTTAAATTATGTTTTTCTTTTAATTTTAACCATTGACTTTGCAAAGGAGAAGTAGGAACAATAACACCTACAATAATTTCATATCCTCTTTTCTTATTTATCTCTTTTATTATTTCTATAGCACATCTACTTTTTCCATAACCTACACACCCTTTAATAGTTCCATTTCCTTTACTATACCTCCATTTTTCTATTGACTTCTTTTGCCTTTCAGTTCTAGTCATTTTAATAAGTTTATTAATTAAAGTTATTTTACCCAAGTGTCATTAATAGAATAATCTGCATCCATTTTATACCCTTTTTTTAAATACTTATTACAAGCTTCTAAAGCTATACTTTTTATCTTTTCAGAAAGTACTGTAACTTCTGTATTTTCTATTCTAGGCTGTTTAGGCAATCTAATAACCCATTCATCATGAACCCACATTATAATATTAGCGTCTATTTTATTATCTTTAAAATAATCAAGAATATCAACACTTGCTTCTTTTACCATAAAAGCTTGAGTACCTTGTATAGGACTATTCTTACAAGCTCTTTCTACTTCTCCTATTACTTTTTGCTCTGGTGGATACCCTCTTTGTTTTGCTTCTACTATCTCTTTAAACCATCTTCTACTATTAGTTCTACTACAAGTTATAACATAACCACTATGTACTCCAAAATTTGCATTTCTATTAAGATAGCTAAAAGTTTTAGGTATAAGTTTAGATATAGCATTTTCTATAATATTAGCATAATCCATACATATATTCATAACCTCTGAAATCTTAGAAGCAGAAGCTCCGTAAGCAAGACCATAAATAATAGCTTTATAACTATTACGAATATCTTTAGAAGTCTTTTTACTTACTACAAATTCTCCTGTAACAAAAACTTCTTTAGCTCTTTCTTCTTTTTTAAGAATATCTAACAATTCTTGATACGCTCTTTGGTTTGACTGTATAATACTTTGAGGAATTTTTGAATATGAGCTATAAGAATTAGGAGTATATCCACTTTTAGTCATATTTGTCATTATATAATTAATCAAAGCTTGTGTACTTACAGTTGCAATAGCACTATGAGGATCATCTAAAATAGATTTAAGAGTATCATCATCAGCATTAGAAGCAAGTATTACAAGTTCTGCTCCTGATAAATCCATAGTCATATATTCATATTCATGATTGCTACTATCGCTATCGTATTGACCAAAACAAGTTCTAAAGTTTTCTAATGCAGGTATTTGTTGACTATTAATATAACCATTTTTAGTATCTCCTGATTGAAATCTACCAGTATCTGCACTTGCTTGTCTATAGATAGTATGAATGTTACCAGAATGTTCATTTATAATATCTATAAGATTCTGACCAAAAGAAGAAATCTGCTTACTTATTCCTCTATGAGAAAGTAAAAGACGTAGAAAAGGCTCTAGTCTTCCTCCTTTATCTTCTGATAGATAAGAATTTATAGCATCTACTCCTGTTGACTCTTTATAACCAAATCCGTCTTTAATTAAAGGTATAGGCTGGTTAAAAGACATAAATAACTCTTGTATTTGTTTAGTAGAATCATAATTAATATTACCTTTATTCTTATTTTTAATTATAACAGGTTTAACATCAAACATTGAAGTCTGAATTAAAGATTCTGTTTTCCTTTTTCTACCCCATTTTCCTACAAGGGGAATCTTATGAACTTCACAAAGACTTACAACTTGTTCATCCATTTTCTGTTCAATATCTAATAAACTTTCATCCATTTTTTTAATATTAAGATTATGTTTAGGTTTATTAAATCTTATTCCTTCATATTCTGACTTTGCAAGATGTAAAACTAAAGGAAATTCTATAGTAACTAGAACTCTAGTCATATCATAAGAAAGTATAAAAGGTTTTTGAGCTTCCATTAAAAGTTTTATATATAAAGTATCTTCAGCAGAATAAACTATATGTTTTCTTTCAGGAACAAAAGAAGTAGCATTTATAAAGTCTTCTCTAGTACTTTTTTCAAATTGAGATACTATATTAAGTCTTCTTTCTAATACTTTATCTAAACTATTTCCTCCTTTAACCCCCATTCTTAGTGTTTGTTCTACTATCATAGTATCATAACACTTTTCAAACTCTACTCCATAATTTAAAAGAACTTTAGTATCATATTTTAAATTATGACCTATTATTCTTATATGTGATAGCTTTTTTAAAAACTCTGGAGAAATTGTAGTATGGTCTATAACATAAGTTATTTTATCGTCTCCAATAGAAGATAATAAAAGCTTGGCTCTATAAGGGTCTAATGCAGTTGCTTCAATATCTAGTCCTATAGAAGACTTAGAGCTTAAATTCTCTATCATTTCTGAAATTTCAGCAGTTTTAAACCCTAATTTATCCTCTCTTTTTGTAATATATCTAATTCTTTCTACTAATTTATCAATTTTCTTCATTGTTTTTTTGTTTTATTTGTAAATTTTTGTATCTTTATAATATAAGAATAACCTAAAACTATTATTATTATGAAAACTAAAAACAAAATAATGTCGATAAGGTTATTAAACTTATCGACAATGAAAAGAGCTTTTTTACAAATTAAAAAAGGAAATTATGCCTTTTAATTTAAACCTTACGTAATATCTGATAGTATTTCAGATATTACAGGTAAGACTTCTTTTTTCCCTTTATTTTTTAATGCTCTTCTTAGAATTGCTTTTAGTTGAGGTATTGATACTTCTGATATACCACATCTATAATCATCTTCTAAATTTAAAATAAGACTGTCTATTGTCTTAGTATTGCTTTTAAAGTATTCTTCAAATTCTAAATTATACCCTAAAATCTGATGTTCTATAATAGCAGATTTCTCTATTTTGGCTATATTACTTAATATTGTTTTGGATATATTAAATACTTTTTTATAAATAGAAACAGACCTACTATCAGGTTTATTAACAAGGCTATTTAAAACTTTAACATTCTCTACAAATTTTATTTGTTGTTTATAAAAATTTGTTTGTTTATTTTCTAATACTGAACCTATTAAAGATTTTACATTTTGTGAAGGAGTTATAAATGTTAAATCAGACTCTTTTAGTTCTAGTATATAAAGTTGATATTTAGTTATTTCCATTTTTCATTTTCTTTTTTAATGTTTTCTCTTCTTTTAAGTTCTTTTTCAGATACTTTTAATCTATTTTCTTTTGTATAATAATCTTTATCAAACCAAAAGTCAAACTCTGCTTTTTTACTATATATATTAAAACTTTCTTGACTTACTTTATAAACTTTATCTGTATTTAACATTATTATAAAATTATAGCTAAAACTTCACTTTCTCTTACAAGTACTCCTTTTGTTCCTTCTATTTCTACAGAAGCTCCCGATCTACCTAAAATATGTACTTTTCTTCCTACTTTTAGAGACTTGTCTTTTATCTTATCTCCTACTTCTAAGATTTCTCCTATTTGGCTTCTATTTAAAGCGTCTTGAGTATCTTTTACTCTAAACTCTTGTATTATAATCCCAGAAGATGTAATTCTTTCGTCTTTTTCTTCTTCTAATTTTAAAAAAAGCCTATTATGTAATATTTTCATTATATTTTATATTTAAGTTTAAATTCTTTTTCTTCTTTAAATAAAGGAATATTTTTACTTTCTTTAGCTCTTATAAGCTCTTTTGTAAGTTGTGTTTTTTTCCTTTTGCTTTTTGTCTTTTCTTTTTTAATTTCAGATAGTACTTCAAAATCAGAATCAGTCTCACATTTTCTCCATTCTCCTGTTTTTAAATCTAATATTAATTCTTTTTCTATTTTATCTTCTAATGCTAGAATGTTTTTATTAATACCTCTTATTTTATAATCTATAAGATTAAGAGATCTTGCAATAGACTCTTCAGAAGATAAAACAGATAAAATAGGAATATCAAGTCCTAGAGATAAGTGATAAATAAGAATACTATTTGATTTTATATCTGCTTCTTTTAATAAAACAGAAAGATGTGATTTTTCTAATATAAGTTCTCTATCTTTTATTTCATTCTTAACTGTTGCTTCATCAATAGCAAGAAGAAGCATAGGATTTGACTTTTTAGATATTTTAGTAATAGTTTTACTTTTATTATTCTTTTTTATGTAAAATGTTTCTCTTTTCATATTATTTCCAGTCTTCTAGTACTATATATTTAAAGCATATTATAAAAAGAATTAAATACCAAAATAAAACATAAAAAAGACCTTCAAGTATTAAGAAAAGTCTTATATTTGAAGGTCCTGTTTTAAATGATGTTTTTATTCCTCTATTATATGCTTTTTTATGGTTTTTATTCATTATAAATATTCCCATTACTATTGATAGAGTAACTATCATTATATGTATCACCATTATTTTAATTTTAAGGGTTAAATACTTGAATCTTATCTTTGTTTGTAGTTGCACAATCTAAATGATTCCATGTTGCAGTATGTGTACAACTTTCTAGTCTAGTTAGTCCTGCTTTCATAAATTCTTTTTCATTTTCAAGTATAAATTCTTGTACTTCTTTTGTTGTCATTCCTTTTACTTTAACATCTATTGCTCTACCGAATTTATGTTGAGACATAGAAGCTCCTACTGTAGAAGAAAGTTTTCTTAATCCACTACTTTTGTACCTTCCTCCATTATACCAACTATTTATAACAATAGGTTTTTTTACTAAAGTTCTAAGCAGTTGACCAACTTCTATTATTCTTTTATCAAGAAACCTTATAGAAGATTCTTTATAAAGGTTATAAACTTCTGGGTGTACAAATTCATCTAAATAAAAGTTGTCTGAAATCTTAATTCTATTCTCCATAATTATATTTTTTATAGATAAAGATATAAATATTTATTATAAAATGCAACAAATTAGTAATTTAAGTTATTTTTTATAATAAATTGCAAAGCTTTACAATGATTAAATCTGTTATAAATTACATTTGAATTATAATCTTTTACTACTGTTTTTCTCCAATCAAAAAGATAAAAGAAAGCAATATTATATTCTTTCTTTTTTAAAAATTTTAAAACTTCTTCTTCTTCAAAATTAGATTCTTTTTTAAGATTTTTATCTGTTCCTATTTGATATAAAACTAATATTAAACTTTCAGTGTACTTTAAAAGTTCTGGTTTCTTGTAAATTTGAGGAGTTTTTGATAAACATTTTAAAACTTCTATAAAGTATAAGTGCGCACCATCAATAACAGGATTATATAATATACTTTTTGCGTTTGAAGAAAGAGGTTTACCTTCTATATCATAAAAGTATTTTAAATAGATGTAATTTATTAAGTTTTTTATTCTGTTTTTTACCATAATTTATTATTTATATATTAATTCTTCTTTTAGTGCAAATATAATTCCTTCTCTTGAGTTATCTGTAATACATTTTATCCATTCTAGTTCAATTCTTTTAATAACCTCATCTTTTGTATAAGGAAAACAGATTCTAAATATATCTTCAATATTTTCTGGAATTATATCAAGTTTTTTAACTAATATTGCTTTTTCTCCTTTAAGTTTATTTCTTAAATACTCTGCATCTTGATATTTAATTTGAGTATCTTCTAATAATAAATTTAAGCACGATTCTATTATATCTTTTTCCATTACTTTTATTTATTGTTTTTTCTCATATAATGTCTAAATATAGAAACAGTAGCTAAACTATTAAAAATAGTAAGAGTAACTAATAGTATAATAAGATTTTCCATTAGATTACTACGTTAAATATTAGAATTAAACAAGAGATAAACGTAATAATTATATTTATAATCATTACATATTTTGAAATTGGTTTTAAAATTAGCTGGTTTTTCATTTTTACTTTATTTATTGGTTTAACTTTAACTTCTTGTGTAACTTTTCAATGCACTTTTTAAATGTTTTTTCATATGCAATTAGTATTTCTGTATTACTATCTTTAGTAATTCTTACTTGTACACGTTTATTTATTATTAAAGAGAATATTGAATATCCTGCTTTATGTATTGCTTTAATTTTATCCATGCTTTTACTTTATAATTATAAGTTTTCTTTAATCCATTGTTCTATTTCTAAATCATTCATACCTTGACAATTTTGTGCAGTATGAAATGCAAACCCTTCAAGCTCTTCACGAGTGTATAGTTTCTGACCAATCATAAACTCACTTACTAGTGGTACTTTAGGCTCAACCCACACAACCTCGTTGTTTTGGAGTTTGAGTCTTATTAAATGATTTGTCTCTTCTATGTGAGATAAAGCAGGTAATGTATAACCGTCATACTCCAACTCTACATATTCAGTCTGATGTTTAACATAGTATTCTACTAGTGATTGAGCTATTTGAGGTAATGATATATATTTAACTTGTTTACCTAAATCTATTGATTCATACCCTAACTCTTTAATAAGCTTAGGGTCAGTTGTAGCTATGATTTTCCTATCTTGACCTATTACAGAAGTATCATGAAATACTTTATGTACTTCGTTTATAACTCCATCATATATCCAATCACCTTCTTTTATCTCATCATCTGATAGTATGTAAAGGTGTTGAGGTTGTATGTAGTCATGTTTAACAATATAACACCAACCTTCATTTTTAGCATATAATAAACCTTTTTTATTATGTACACCCAACAATGAGTAATCCTCAGTAGGCAACATTACTATTTTATGTTTCTTTTTCATATTTCAATTAGTTTAAGTGCTTTTAATATCTATATGTGCATTCATTTTTATTATTTTACTTTGTATTTTACCTTTCTTTCTAAACCTAATAGCTTCAGCACCATCATAATCATGTATATAATATTCTTCATCTTCTGCTAACTCTATTTCAACTAATATAGGAGAAGACCAATTATCATCTGATAAAGTTTTAATATCATGATTAAATTCATCTTTAGAATTATATTCTCTTTTTAAATTATCATTAATTATTCCGTAAGAAGAATTAATATGTATGTACTTTTTCATAATTAGTTTTATTTATATTTTTAAAATGTTGTATGTTGTATTTCTACTTTTATTACTAAATATATATCCTCCTTGTAATTTTAAGGTAATAGATATATTGTTGTATGTTTAAAGACTATTTAATTAGATAAATGTGTCTTTAGTAACAGGAAATATAAGATAATAAAACTAGGATATATAACAGGATAAAGAGAAAAGATGTATATATATAAAGAAAAAAGAGGATAGGTTTATATTTAATGAGATATAGGTCGTGATGTTCTTGGGCAGCTCCTAAACCAACACCAACTACTATCATATCTCCTGTTTCTCCTCTATTTCCTGCCTTTTCCTTCTATTTCTTCTCTTTTTATAACTTTATATCTCATTTTACCTCTTACTTTACTTTCTTATTGCGTGATTGCTTGAATCTAAGTTTGAAAATAGTATTAGTATTGCATGATTGTTTAAGATTGCGTGATTGATTAGTATTAACCCTAGTTTTAGAAGCAGGAAATGATTACATAACAAAACGGTATTAAAAAAAATAACATGGTTACGAAACAAAACGGTATTAAAATAGTAGGAATCACAACGGTATTAAAAAAAATAACATGATCACAAAGCACAACGGTATTAAAAAAAATAAGTATAGAATTAACTATACTTATTTTTAACTATTAAAGATTTAGCTCCTCTATATTTTCTAGTACTTCTGAAAGTTTATGGATACAATCTTCTAAATGTACTCCCTCTACTTCAACAGAAAAATTAGATAAATGTCTATGAGTAACTTTAATAATAAGAGTAGTCTTATATGTAGACTTCACTTTAAACCCTTTTTCTAACAACTTTTCAAGATACTTCATAATTTTATTTTTTTAAGTTTTTAACTCTAATTTCTTCAGCTCTTCTAAAGCCTATTTCTATCTCGTCTGCTTCTTGAAAAGTTTCTATATCAGTAACAATAAAGAGAGGTTTTAATTCCTCTCTAAAGTACTTTATAGATTTAGTAGTAGCAAGATACTCTCTAACTCCTTTTTCTTCTGTTCTTAATATTGAATACATAATAAATTATTTAGGTTCGATTTTAGAAAGTACTATTGTTGCTAATAACAATAGTACTAAAAGACATATAAATAAAAATTCTCCTAATGTATGTAATAAATAACTACTAATATTAAAAGAGTTAAACATACAAAAGAGAAGAATAAAGAAACATGAAAGGCACAAAGGAATATAAATAAACTTGTTCATAATATTATATTTTAAACGATTAATTAAATAATTGTAGGCTAGAGTCAATCCCTCAACTCTAACCTATTTAACTTACTTCATAGAACCTAAAGCATACATTCTTGCACCACTATCTGCAAGACCTAAATACTCTATTTCAAAAGGAAGTTCAGAGTCTTTTTCAATTTTAAGAACTTCTTTACCTCCTTTCATAAAAGAAACGCTACCTGTGATAACATCTATTTCAGTAGATTTAGGAAGTAAAAGAAGTCCGTTAAAAACTTCTAATTGGTCATCTGCTAAAAGATGTGATACCATTTCTTCGTGTCTAATCTTCATATATTTATGAAAGTAACCCAAAGTGTTTTCAGTAGAAGACTGACAAGAACCATTTGATTTTGATTTTTTAATAAAGCTCATAATAATAATTTTTAAAATTGAGAGAATAAATATAATTTAAAATGAAGCACTAACTCTATCTCTCGTTAAAGAACTAGTACTTCTGCAAATCATAAAGGGGGATAACCCCAACATGACATAAACAAGAGGGAGATGTTCTATAGTAGGTACTACCCCAGAGACACATACACATTTTCTATAATATATCTCCAACTTCATCTAACTTCTATTTAATATCAATCTCTTTTTCCTCTTCTCTTTATTAATAATCTATGCAAACACCTTCTTCTTCTTTATTAAAAACAAAACTATATCCTCTACTATAATATCTTCTAATATAAATTTTTTATAAATTTTTTATATCTTATCTTGACTTTTATATATATTATTATTATATTTACAAAGCCGAAGCGATAAAAGAAGTATAATAATTTTTATATTATTATTTATATTATTATTTATCTTATTATATAAATTTTTTATAAATTTTTTATATATTATCTTGACTTTTATATATATTATTATTATATTTACAAAGCCGAAGCGATAAAAGAAGTATAATAATTTTTATATTATTATTTATATTATTATTTATCTTATTATATAAATTTTTTATATCTTATTATATAAATTTTTTATATCTTATTATATAAGTTAATGTGTTTCCCCTAGTAGAGAATCCTTACCAATTTCATACTAGGGGAGTCTCTTTTTAATTCTATAATAAACGGGGGAGTAATATATACAAGTTCTATAATTCTATTCTTTTAATAAGTACAAAAATAAGTATCAGAGTAAATAATAGTAAAATATTACCGTTTTAATTTTGTAATTAAATATTATTTTACTATATTTAGGTATGGATAATGATATACTAATAAAAGGAGCAAATAGCATACTTACTGCTGTTCTTCTTCCAGAATTTAAAAAAGGAATGGATTTGATGTCTTCTTCTACTTTTAAACTATTACAACATTTTATATCTATATATGACGTAAAACAAGAAAAAATACCTTTAACAAAATCACAACTAAGATTTGATATACCTAAAGTTATTCTTCTATCTGAATCTACAGTAGTTAATTCTTTTAATTATTTAAAAGCTTGTAATGCTCTTATAGAAAAAGAAAAAGGATTTTATACTTTTAACCCTTCTCTTATTATTATTAAAATTAAAAAAACTTTATAATGGCTATCAAAAAGAAAAGTACTCCTATAGTTAATAAAAATAGAGACCTTAGAAAAGATACATTAACTTATAAAAGAACAGGATCTGTAAGAGGAATTAAAATACCTTCTGTACCTATTTCTGCTTCTACTAGAGATATAGAAGATTATACTACTACTTACACTATTATAAGATATACAAATATATATGGAAATATTAAATTAGAACTTAAAGATAATCATAGTTTGGGAATTGTATATAGTTCTTGTAGTGTTAATACAATTAAAGCTAAAGAACAAATAAATTATATTTATAAAAAGTACGGCAAGAGAAAAATAGCTGTAAATATTATAGATATTGCTTGTGAATTTGATTATAAAAAACTACCTTATATGAGTAAAGAAGAATTTAAAGTAGAAGAAGAAGTTAATAAAAAAGTTATAATAGACTTAAAAAAAGAAGAAGCGGCAAGAGTTTTAAATGCTAAGAAAAGTGTTATAGAAAATTGTTATAAATTAATTCCTTCTTATATAAAAGGAGCAATTCTTAAAGTATCTCATAATAGTTCTACTGTTGTAAAAGTTATTATAAGTGCTGAAAGTATAGCAGAGGGAGAACATCTTCTTGAAATAGATTATAATACTAAACAATGTACTTATTTCTTAGATGGCAAAAAAAGAAAGACTAGAAAAAGCTTAGAAAAAATGATTAAATAATGGGAAGTATTTGTAATGAAATATTGATAACAGAAACAGCAGATGAACTAGGACTTTCTGAAGATTTAGTAAGAGATGTTATTACGTTTCAAGGAAAAGAATGTGAAAGAGTTATTAAGAGAGGAGCATTTGAAACTGTTAGACTTCCTTATATAGGAAAACTAGAAGCAAATCATAAAAAGGTACAAAAATTAAATTCTATAATTGTAAAGAAATGAAAAAAAGAATAAAAAGTTTAAAAATAAATACTTTAAACTTTCTCGCTAGTAATATATTAGTAGGAAAATCTAAAAAAGCGGCTAGACGTAAATTGATAGATACTTCTTTCTATGAAAATATTTATATAAAGGATGTTATTTATATAAAAGTTGATAATTTAATTATTTATAATTATCTTATTCTTAATTTAGAATTACATAAGATAGACAATGTTAGGTGTTATTTATGTGATTCTACAGATAAAGATATGGTAGAAGCTGTTTTTACTATTAGAGTTTTTAGAGATACGTCAGATATTTTTATAAGAACTTTTGTTAGACCTACACAGTTTATAAAAGAAGAAATTTTAAGTGTAATTATAAAAGAAATGAAAAATGGATTATAATATTTTTACAAAAGAAGAACTTATTGAAAAACTAAAACACTTTGAAGAGATAATAGAAGCTCAAGATCTTTTAGTAGAAACAATAGAAAGTAATAACTTATCTTCTACTAAAGCTATACATGAACTTTTATTAGATGCTTTTTCTACTTTTGAAAATAAGTATAATCTTATGAACGCATCTAAAACTATTCTTTTTAAACTAGAGAGGACTATAGCAGAGTGTGAACCTTTTCTTGCTAATGGAGCAAAAGTTATAGCAAAAGCACAGCTTGTTTTTTCAGTTACAGAGAGACAAGTTCTTACAGGAACTTCTCAAACTTATGTTTTGCAAAGTCCTACCTTTAATTTTCATAACCACGAACAGATAGAAGAAGAAGGGTGGGAGGAAATGTTATATTCAGAGATTTTGAGAGGTTTTTTACAATGTGTTTTACAAGTCTTTCACGCATCTAAAACTTAAATATGGAATTATTTACTCTTGATATGTCGAACAAGTCTTTAGTAGTTATAAATAAAGCAGAAGTTCTTCTTATTCCTGAATTTAAAAGACTTCTTTCTAGAGACAGAGGAAGTGAAGGAGATGCAGACGGAAGAAAGAAATTTAAAGCTATAAAAGAGTTTACTTATATATGGTATTATTGTTCTTTTACTTCTCCTATTTTTGATTGGTCTGATAGAGATAGACACTTAGAAGCATTAAAAATATCTACTTTAAAAGAGTCTAATATAGATACTGATGTAGATGCTGCTATAATAGCTTATAAAACATATACAAACGTTATAAGCTTAAGACTTTATACTTCTGTTTTAGAAGGGTGTAATAAATTAGAACAGCATTTTAGTTCAATAGACTTTGAAGAAGAAGATGAATTTGGAAAAAGAAAAAATAATCCTAAAGATTTTATAAGTAATGTTAAGATGCTTAAATCTACTTTTAAAGAACTAAATGAATTTAGAGATATGGTTAAGCAAGACCTTGCAGGAAAAACTAAGATGAGAGGTAATAGTAAAAAAGGTAACAGAGAAGACCCTAATTAACATAATAAAAAAGAATGAATAAAGCAATATTATTAGATTTAGACCACACACTTATTCAACCCTTAGAAGGTAGAATTTTTCCTCTAGGGATAGATGATTGGGAGTTTATAGATAAAACTATAGATTATATAAAGTCTCTTTGTGAACTAGATTCTTATGGAGTACATATAGTAAGTAATCAAGGAGGAATAGAAGCTGGTTACATTACTTCTGTAGATGTTAATAAAAAGTTTAATAACATCTTTTATAAACTTAAAGAAAAAGGAGTTCCTGTTATATCTATGCTTTACTGTCCTGATATGCAAAGCTATGAAAGAAAACCTAATCCAGGACTTGCTTATAGACTTGCTTGTGATTATCAAATAAATCTTAAAGACAGTATTATGGTAGGAGATATGGCTACAGATAAAGAGTTTGCTACTTTTGCAGGAATAGGTAAATACATAGACGTAAAAGAACTATAATGCAGACTATATACTCATTACTTTATCCTTTTGTATGTACTTTTGATTTTGTAGTAATTAATACCGCTTCAAAGAGAGTTAAACATAGAGTACTATTAGGAATTAAAGACTACGGAAGTAGAAATAGAAAAGGTCTTTCTTTACAAAGACATAAAACGTCTAAAAGAGAATCTAAAAGATGTAAAGATTTTAATTAACATTTATAAAATAAAAATAAAAAGTAATGGTAAGATTTGATGAACCCTCACATACTTATACAACAGAAAGTGGATTACAATATACTTCTGTTACTACTGTTATAGGAAAATATAAAGAACCTTTTGATAAAGAGTTTTGGTCAATATACAAAGCAGTTGAAAGAGTTTATATAGATGCTAATAGCTCTGATGAATGGATTAAACATAAAAAAGAGTATAAGCCAAAAGGAATAGTTAATAACTTCAAAACTATGAGCTATTCTAATGATTTTTTAAATAAAGTAGATATTACTATTAAAAATGTAATAGATGAATGGGATTATGAGAGAGATATTTCTTGTTACAATGGTACAAACTTCCACAAACAAAAAGAGAATGAGCTTTTTACACTAGGGGTATCTGGAGGACTTAAAGTAAATACACCTGAAGAACATAGAGGAATACCTGTAGAACTAGAAAGTCTTCCTGACGGTATTTATCCTGAGCTTACTTTATGGAGTAATTATTATAAACTTGCAGGTCAAGCAGATGTAGTTACTATTTATACTATTGATGGAATTAGATATATAGATATAGATGATCATAAAACTAATAAAGAGATAAAATCTACTTCTTTTTTTAATGCAAAAACTAAAAGACATTCTATGATGAAATCTCCTATAAGTCATATACAAGATTGTAATAAAGAACATTATAAATTACAACTTTCTACGTATGCTTATATGTTAGAATGTGCAGGTTTTATACCAAAGAAACTTACTTTTAATCATTATAAGAATGTAGGAACTAAAAAAGAACCTTCTTATATTCATAATAAAGAATACTTATTTGATTATGACAAAAAATCTGTAGTAAGGATGCTTAATCATTTTAAAATCTCAAAAAAATGAAACCTTTATTAGTAAATACTGAATACTTTAGAGACTCTGCTAGGTTTTTTGAGAAACATAATTGTTATACTTTTGCTCCTGAAGGATCATTAGATTATGATACTTTTTGGGATGAAGAAGATAGAAGATGTAAAGAAGGCTATTCTGTAGGAGATCTTTCTATAACAGGAAAACATTATGCTTATCTTAATTATGGTGTAATTGAAAAAGTACCTGAGTCTGCTCTTAGAGATAAAAATAAAATAGGATCTGCCGTTAGTAAAGTTTTAGGATTCCCTTCCTTCTGGGAGATAGATTTGTGTTGGTGGGATGCAAAACAAGATGCTCTACTTCGACCTTTTGGAGAAGGAAATCACCTTGTATGTGCTAAAACTAGGGGGTGTGGGTGGTCTTATAAAGAAGCTTTCGACGGAGTATATAATTATAATTTTATTCCTAAATCAAAATCTTTTTATTTAGCAAGTAAAGAAGATTACTTAAATAAAGATGGAATACTAGATAAAGTTGCTGTTATGCTTAACTTTATTAATAGACATACTGACTGGTATAAAAATAGACACAAGCATGATACAATAATGCACCAAATGGCTAGTTATGAATCTACAGAACAAGGTAAGAAAGTTTCTAAAGGTTATCTTAGTGAAATAATAGGAGTAACAGTAGATAACCCAAACAAAGCTAGGGGTAAACGTGGAAATAAGATTACTTTTGAAGAATTTGGTTCTTTTAAAAGTGCTAAACTTGCATGGTCTATATGTAGAGAATCTGTAGAACAAGGAGGGTTTATTGCAGGACAAATGTCTGCTTTTGGTACAGGTGGAGAAGAAGGAGATCAAATAGAAGCTTTAGAAGATATGGTTAATAACCCTCTTGCTTATAACTGTCTTCCTTTTATTAATAAGTGGGAAGATTGCCCAAAAAATGATGGATCTTTAGATACTTTAGGAGGAGACCTTATTGTTCCTTATGTTCCTCCTAAAATAGAGATAAATAAATATGCTCCAATAGATTATCAAGGAGATACGTGTGGTTTTGTAGTTCCTGCTTATCTTGCTAATGATAAAGCTATTGATGCTAATGGTGTAGCAGATTTGTATGAATCTGTAAAACTTGAAATGAAAAATAGAAATCAGATAGCAAGTTCTGATGATGCAAAAGATTTAGATAGAAAAGTAGCAGAAAGACCTTTTAATCTTACTGAACTTTTACAAAGAGTTTCTTTTAATCCTCTTCCTAGACAAGAAGCTTTAGAACAAATAAAACAAATAAAAAGAAACAGAAAACTTCAATCTATTATAAGAAATGGAGTATTAACTTCTACCACAGAAGGTTTTAAATTTGATCCTACTGTTCCTACAAAACCTTTAAATAAATTTCCTCATAAAAATGATGATGATTTAAAAGGGTGTGTAACTGTTTATGAACTTCCTCATAAAGTAGATAATAAAGTACCAGGTAGAATAGGAGAAATCTATACTGCTGTATTAGACCCTTACTATAAAGATGATGCACAAGATAGAACTTCTTTAGGAGCTTTATACATATATAAAAATCCTAATAAATATACAGGACATAGAGAACAGTTAGTTGCTTCTTATATTGCAAGACCTGTTAAACTTGATGACTTCTATAAAAACTGTTTTAATCTTATAAGAATGTATCAAGCCTGTCTTCAATCAGAAATACTAGGAGGAGGTAAAGGTGTTTGGGATTATGCAAAAAGTAAGAATTTACTTAAACATCTTTCTTTTGAAGTTACTATAGATTTAGCTAAAGAGAAAGCAGATAGTAAATCTAAAAATTACTTTATGAATATTTCTACAGAAAGAAAAAATCAAGGAATGATCTACTTAGGAGAATGGCTACTTTCTGAAATAGGATTTAGAGAAGATAATAGTCCTATACTTATGATTCATACTATATATGATTTAGGATTCTTAGAAGAAGTTAGTAAATGGAAAGATAAAGGAAACTTTGATAGAATCTCTGCTCATATTGTTTATATGTTTCAAAGAAAACAATATATACAAGATACTACAAGGTCTACAACTAAATCTAAATCTGACTTTTTTCATAGAAAGCATTTTACTTCCCCACAAGAAACAAAAAAAGAAAGTAACGGTTTTATAGGATTATAATTAGGATTTATTTATTTTATTCCTTATAAGCACTTCTAAAGATTAAACAATGGCTAGAAATAGTAAACCTCTACAACGAGTATCTCAAACAGAAAAAGAAAAAGATGATTTTTTATGGGCTAAACAAACAGCTATATATTATCTTGGATCTTCTTCTATGTTCAATAATGCTTTAGGAGGAAATTCTTCTATTAGTAGAAAAGAAGAAAATTATAATATACTTAATAATAAAATTCCTGAAAAGTGGTTTCATCACATTACTAATCCTTTAGGAACAGATAAAGAAAACTATAAAAATTTTCCAGCTAAAATAAGACCTTATAATATAATTATTCCTAACTCTGATTTATACTTAGGAGAGTTTATTAAACGTAACTTTAAATATCAAGTATTAAATAAGTCTGAAGAAGGTTATAATAGTTTTATAGAAGAGAAAACAAATGCTTTAAGACAAAATATAAGACAGCATTATATAAATAGTTTAGTAGAAGCAGGGCAAGTAGATGAAGAAAACTATGAGGAAGTTGAATTACCTCAAGAACTTAATGAAGAGTTTCTTTCTAACTTTCAAGATCACTTAGCTCTTAAAGGTCAAAGTGTTTTAGCTTATATAGATTCAGATAAACGAACTTTTGAAGTATTTAAAGAATGTTTCTATGATTGGATTGCAGTAGGAGAATGTCACACTTATAAAAACATTGTAAGAGGAGATATAGAGTATGAAAGAGTAAATCCTTTAACTTTTACTACTGATTTTGGAGAAGACACAAAATATGGAGAAGATGGTAATTTTGCAGTAAGAAGAAGACGAGTATCTGTTTCCGATTTAGTATCTTCTTTTTATGATGAACTTTCTCCAGAACAAATAATGGATTTTGAAAAAGCTCTACCTACTTTTTCAGGATCTGTAACAGGTACAGATGAAAACTTCTCTGATAAAGCATATCTTTATCACATTACTTGGAAGTCTCAAAAGATAATTAAAATTCTTTCTTATATAGACGACTTTGGTCAGTATCAAGAAATGGAAGTAGATGAACTTTATAAAGCAGATAAAACACTAGGAGAATCTACAAAAGAAATTACAATTAATGAATGGTGGGAAACTCACTATATTCCTAGTTTATCTACAAGTGCTTCTACAGACTTTAATACAGAATCTGGACATTTCTTTAGAATAAGACCTATTCCTGTACAAAGAGGACTTCTTAACAATAGTGCTGCTTGTAAAGGACTTTATAATTCTATTTATTTTAAAAATGAAAATGCTGATAATATTTCTGTAGTAGACTTAGGAAAACCTTATCTTATTCTTTTTATTATACTTAATTATAAAATAGAGCTTACTATTGCAAAGAGTAAAGGAAAGATTGTTCTTATTGATCAAAATGTAATTCCTAATGAAGAAGGTTGGGATGAAGAAAAGTTTATGTACTATGGAGAAGCTTTAGGTTGGGGTATTATAAATAGAAATCAAATAGGAGTTGATAAGTCTTATAATCAATATCAAGTATTAGATTTAGGGTTATATCAAGATATTTCTCAACTTATTAATATAAAAGAAAATATTAAAAATGATTATGACGAACTCTTAGGAATTTCTAGACAAAGAAAAGGACAAGTGTCTGCAAGTGAAACTGCTACTGCTACTAATACTGCTTCTGTTAATAGTTCTGTTATAAGTGAATATATCTTTGATAAGTTTGATGATTTTAGAAGAGTAGAATATGAAGGACTTTTAGACCTTTCTCAATTTGCATACTCAGAAGGAAAAAAAGGACTTTATATAGGGAGTGATGGAAGAACTAGACTTTTAGAACTATTAGAAGGAGATTTGCAAAGTGCTGAACTTGGTATATGTGTTAGTAGAAGTTCTAATGATAGTGAAAAACTTAATATGTTTAAATCCTATGCACAAGCTTTTGCACAAAACGGAGCTGCTGCTTCTACTGTAGGTAAAATTATACAAGCAGATAGTTTATTAGAAGTTACTAAAGTTTTAGAAGGAATAGAAGAGAAACAAGCAAAAGCTGCTGAAAGTAATGCTCAATCTGAACAAGAAGCTCAACTTGCATTAAAAGAAGTAGAAAAAGAGTTTGAAGCTTATAGACATATGCTAGGTCTTGAAACTCTGAATGTTGATCATGACAGACTAGATAACAGAGAGTATATAAAAGGAGACATAGAACTTACTAAAGAATCTATGTCAGAAAGTACTCCAGATTCTGTACCTGATATTTCTAATATAGAAGATAGAAATTCTGAAAGAGTTAAAGAACTTCAAGATCAAAGAAAACAAAATTCAGAAGAAGCTTTTAAATCTAAAGAAATGAGTTTAAAAGAAAGAGAACTTGATATTAAAGAAAAAGATACAGACAATAAACTTAAAATTGCTAAAGTAAATAAAAACAAACACGATAAAAAATAATCTATATAAAAGATGTATATAAATAATATAATCTTTATATTTGGGTAATACTTAACTTTTAACTATATTTAATTATGTTTATACCAGAGGAAGAAAATGGACAAAAAATAGAATCTCAAAATGAAGGCTTAGAACCACAAGGACAAGCAGAAGGATCTAATCCTCCTGCTGAAACTTCTAGTGATTCTAAAGATGAAAAAACTCCTGAAGAGATAGCTAATTCTGAAAAGATAGATTCTTTATTAGAACGAGGTAATTCAGAAGATGCAGAATTTACTCAACAAGAATTAGACTTTCTTAAAGAAAATGGAGTAAAGATTGAAACAGGAGAAGATTCTAACTTTTTTACTGAAGTTGAAACTCTTACAGGAAATGCTTTAGAAGTAGATTATGGAGATATTGACCCTAATTCTGCACAAGGGGTAGTAAAATACTTAGACGCACATAAAGTTAGTGTTGAATCTAATTTTGAACAACTTCTTAAAGAAAAAGCTCCTCTTTCTTATCAAGCTATGCTTATAGAAAATGGAGGAGGAAATCCTGCTGAATACTTTATATCAGAAGAAGATGACTCTATTGATTATTCAAAACAATCAGTATCTAAAAATAATATAGAAGATGTTAAAAGCTTTATTCGTAAAGATTACACTTCAAAAGGAATGGATTTAGAAACTATTAATACTTTAATAGATTCTTTAGAAGATAAAGGAAAATTGTTAGATGCTGGTAAAAACTCTTTAGAACACTTAGCAGGATCTCAAAAACAAAAAAGAGAAGCAGTTGTAGAAAATGCTAGAATTGCTCAACAACAAGAATATGATACTATGTCTGCATTTAGTAATAGTATTGAAGAATCTATAAAAACAGGAATTGCAGGTAGCTTTAATATACCTCAAGCAGATTTAACTAAATTTCAAGATTATGTACTTGATAGAGTAGTTTATCAAGACGGAAGTTTTTATTCTTCTAAAGAAATAAAAGCAGAAGATATTTCTAAAGAACTTGGTTCTCTTTTCTTTGAATATAAAGGAGGAAATATAGATTCTTTAGTTCAGTCTCGTGTAAAGTCTGAAAATGTAAGAACTTTAAAACTTAAAAGTTCTTCACAGACAGGAAAAGTTCTTGGAGAAAAACAAAAACATTCTAAAGGATTTATTCCTTTCGGAGATTTAACATAAATTAAATTAAATTAAATTAAACTAATAATATAATGAAAAAACCGTTAGATTATCAAGTTCTTGAAACAGTTTTTGATGGAAAGTCAATGCTAGACGAACAGAACTTTTATCATCAGAATCAGGGAGAACCTGCAAAGCTAACTAAACAGCTTACTTATATCTTAGGAGATAGTACTCAAAATTATCCAATTTGTACTATGACTTCTTCTTTATTAGCAAGTAAAGGAGCTAGTCAAGAGATTTCAGATACTCAATTTACTTATCCTGTAATGGGAAGAGATGAAAAAGCATCTGTAATTGCTTCTACCCTTTTTACAGAAGGAGATACTCCAGGAAAAGGTAATTCTAAATTTACTATTACTTTTAGTGATAATTGGATAAAACGTTATTACGTTATTCAATCAAGTACAGGTGTACAACTTTATGTACATTCTAAAGGTAGTCCCTCTGCACAAGGAGAAGGTTTTGATTATGAAGTACAGGTAGCTTCAGGAAATCCAGAAGAATGGTGTCCTGTTAGTGAACTTCAAGCAGGTACTCGTTGGATTGATTTATATGCTGCTGTTGCAGAGTCAGAATCAAGAGGAACTGAAAGTAGAATGGTAGCTCCTGGTAGTTACAAAAATCAATTAGGATATATTCGTAAATCTGCTTCTTGGGCAGGTACTTCTGCTTCAAGAGTAATGAATATAGAAGTTAATACTGATAAAGGTCAGAAAACAAGTGCTTGGATGGACTTCTTTATGTGGCAGTTTGAGAAAGCTTGGATGCATGAAAAAGAAACTCACTATTGGTATTCTCGTTATAACCGATTAGAAAGTGGAGCTGTAGGACTTAAAGATGCTGTAACAGGAAAAGATATTCCTATGGGATCTGGTCTTTTAGAGCAAATTCAAAATAAAGGTACTTATAGTAAACTTACTTATAACTACATTATGAATACTATCAGTGATGCTCTTTTTGGACAATCTGATACTGATAATATGTCTATTACTTTATTTACAGGTACTGGAGGAATTAGAGAATTTCATAATGCAATGAAAGAAGAAGGTATTAGCCTTTTAGGAGGATTAGGAAATGGAAACATTTCTGATAGATACGTTACAGGTCAAGGTAGAGAACTTATGCTAGGAGGATTCTTCTATGGTTTCTATCATATTGATGGATATACTATTAAAGTTAAGAAAAATCCACTATTTGATAGAGGTAAAGTTGCTATGGCATCTCCTTTACATCCTAAATCTGGTCTTCCTTTAGAGTCTTACAGAATGGTATTTATTGATGATGCTAATTATGACGGACAAGCTAATTTAAGAAGTGTTTATCACTCTGGATTTAAGAGTAATTATGGTTATAATCATGGTATTGTTCAAGGACTAAATGAGCCTCCAAAATCTTTACAAATGTTAGGTGCTAAGCCTTTAGGAGCAGGAGATTTAAGAGATATGGCAACTGATGTAGATGTTTCATCTTACCATAGACACGCATCTTGTGGAGTTCAATTACTTAGAGGTAATAAATGCTTTGATCTTCAATGTGTAGCAGGACTTTAAGATAATACATACCTTCTAAGATTAAGTACTTAGAAGGATTATCTTTAACTAGATTCTATAGTTAGTAATAGTAATAATTATAGAGTTAAGTATTAAAAAAGGCAGATACTTGGTATCTGTCTTTTTTTGTTGTATATTTAATGTAAATACTTAATATAAACACTATTACTAAACTTTCTACAAAATGACAGAAGATACAAGCGTAATTATAGAAATTAAAAGAGTTACTAAATTACAACATCAAAATAAAGAAGCTGCTAATAAGTTTGCTTTACAAGGCAAAGTTTCTATTGGTTCTTACTTTGAAACAGGAACATCTAAAACTGCAACAGGTTTATCAAGGTCAGAAATAAACTTATTACTACCTTTATTGATAGATTTTGATGTTCAAGATAGAGATTTTAAAAAAGAAGTAACAAAATACTTTGATAGTATGTTTACTCAAATTCCTTCTACAGGAAGAGAACTTGAAACAGGTCTTATGGATAATTCTTTAACTTTAGGAGCAAAACTAAAAGAAGGAGGAGTAAATTTACCTTTAGAAGTTGAAGATTACGTTGCGTATAGACATTGTTTAGGTTTTCCTTTCTTAGCTAAAAGCTTAAAAGAAGCAAAAGGAGATCCTAGAAAAACATTATATATCTTAGATAGAAAGAAAGAGTCATTAGAGTCTACTTCTAAAAGAGAATTACAAGATACTTCTTTTGCTAAATACTTAGCTATAAAAGATGATTCTAAGATGGTTTCACAAGTTCTTTCTGCTTTAGGAGTTTCAACTAGAGATTTAATTACAGGAAAAGCATTAGATGAAGTTTCTTTACTTAAAGATGCTTCTATGAAAAGACCTAAAGCTTTTATTCAAGCGGCAGATAACAAGGACTTAAAATTAATTTATACTATTAACTCTATGGTTAATCTTAAAATTGTTATAAAAGAAGGAACTAGGTATATATTTGAAGGTTCTCAACTTGCTGTAAGCATGAAAGATTTTATAGAATATATGAGAGATTCTAAAAACTCTAAAACAGTAGCAGTTTTAAAAGCTAGATTAGAAGAACTTTCTTAATTTTATCTTGAGCTTGTATGATTTTATACAAGCTCAACTTATTTAACTTACTTATCAATGAACATAACAGAAGCACACATTCATGTAGAAAGAGGAGTACAAAGGTACAATGCTAACGTTTACGATTACTTTCTTCCTGAAGATATAGATTTAATTCTTACTAAGATGCAAAACAGGTTTATTGATTCTAAGTTTAGAAGAGATAAAAATGATTTAGGATTTCAGTATGATCAAGGAGACTTAGATGACTTAGAAGCTTTAATAGTTTCTAATTTTGAAATAGATTCCGATCAAGACTTTGAAAGAGAGAAAGCAAAGATACAACTTCCTTATAATTATAGGTATTTAATAGATGCAGAAGGACAAGGAGTTAAAACTTGCTATTCTCCTTCTGATCCTAAGTATTCTTTAAACTCTTCAGAAAATGTTACAGAATATTTATATACTCTTTCTTTTTCTGATGCTTCTCTTCCTCAATTAGAAAATGAAGCTTTTAAAAATCTTAAAATGGTTTTTGATTCTACTACTTTATTTGATATTAATAATTTTCCTAGTATAGCAGAAGGTCTTCCTTCTACAGAAGATAAATATTTAGTTATTAATCTTATTTTAGGAGAACTTAGAAACTCTTTATTAAATATTAATTTAAAAGGAGTTTATTGGGAAAGATATAAAGATCTTTATAGACCTGATTCTTTTATATTAGTTTCTACTTCTTCTTCTGCTTCTGATGTTACTTTATCTTCTGGAGATACTCAAAATCCTTCTATAGTTTTTGCATTACTATCAACTAATACATTAAAAGTTTCTACTTCTACAGAAAGTTTATATAAATGTAAACTTAGAATAACAAATAATGATAGAAAAGGACAAGTTTTATTTGATAATGCTTTTTCTAAATCTATCCCTAGAAGTCCTGTTACTACTCTAGCAGGAAAATCTTTAATTGTAAATGTTGATAAAAGATTTACAGTAAAGAGGATATATATTGACTACATTAGGATTCCACAGAATATAAGTCTATCTTTAGGTAGAGGGTTTGAACTACGAGAACAAACACATGAACGTATTTGTGATTTAGCTATTGAGTATATTAAAAATATAATAGAACAGCCAAGTTATAAAGAAACTCTTAGTGATAATATGTTAAGAAGTGAATAAAACTTAAAATTAAATTAAACTAATAATTATGCCTGTAAGAAAGCCTATAAGCAAACGTACAAGAGGATATAACGCTACTACTTTTATTGGAGAAGCAGTTGCTTATAATCCTTCTACTAATCCTTTATATAAAGATTTTGTAGATAAAGCTCCTTTAGGAACTGTTGGACTCTTTAAGATACCTCTAAATGGAGATGAATCTTCAGCTACTCGTGTAGCAGGATCTCTATCAGAAGGAGAAAAGTTCTTTATTGCTCAAGTTATGAGTAATGTTGGAGATAATAGAGGAGCTGGTCCTCATATTAAAAAGTCTAAAACTTTAGATTTAAAATCTATTTCTAGAAAAACTAAAAATGATTTTATTTTACCTGCTTCACAACTTACTCATATTGGGTATAACGGTGTAGGAGGAGATTTAGAATTTGTATCAGGAGCTATTGTAAGAGATTATGATTATTCTATTGCAATTCTTGAAACTTCTGAAGAAAATCAACCTTATCCAACTTGGCAATATAACTATCAGCCTAAATCATCTGATACTAGCAAAGATATTGCATTTGGTATAGCTGAAAAAGCTAATAATCCTTTTTCTTTACAAAATAAAGAAGCTTCTCCTTTAGTTACTATTGAAGTTTTAATTAAAGGACAGGAAGGTGCTATTACTGAAACTTTTGATGTAGAAGAAGGAAGCAATGTTATTGTTGCGTCTGCTGCTTCTCATGGATTAATCGTAGGAGATATTTTACAACTTACTGTAGGAACTTCTAAAGTTTCTTATTTAGTAGAGAAAGTAGACACTACTGATATTACATTAAATACTGGGTTTATAGGAAAAACTGCTACAGGTTTAGCAGGAGATATTCTTACTGCTATTGAAGCTGTAGGTTTACAAATTAAATCTATTTATGAAGATGTACACTTTAGAGTATCTGTAAGAGGAGAACTTGAAGACAGTGCTATCTATTATACTTCTCCTTATTCTGTAGGATCTGGTTCTAGAACACAGGTTGAAAGAATGGAATATGAAGGAAACATATTTGATGGAGGTACTACTATTCATGCTAAATATGCTCCTAAATATGGAGAGTTAAACAGATTTAGAAAAGATGAGTATGCTTATGAAGTTATTAATCTTCAATATGTTGCAGAATATGAATCAGTAGCTATTCCAAATACTACAGATTCTCATTTAGGATATATTGAATTTGCTTTACCTATTACTTCTGGTGCTTTAACAGATGAAGGATATGTAAATGCTCCTGCTTCTCCTTTATCAGCAGTAAAAAGTGCTTTAGGTTTATAAGAGTACTTGTAATATAATACATAAATTTATAATATATACTTAAAAGGAGTAAAGTTTAGCTACTTTACTCCTTTTTTAATTTAAAAATCATGGCAATAACAGTAAATCAAGTAATTAGTATTTTATCAGAAAGAGCAGGAAAGCCTTTTGATATTCCTTTTCAAGAAGAATTAAAAGTTATAGCCGATTATTGGATTAGTTCTATATTAAAACAAGTTTTAGAAAAAAGACCTCAAGATAGATATAGATTTCAAGTTTCTTTTGTATTAGAATTAGAAAGAGTACCAGAGATAGAATGTCCAATAGAGTATGGGTGTGTTTTAAGAACAAAACAACAACTTCCAAAGCCTTCTAGAGGAGGAGGAGATACACTTTTTGATTATATAGGTTCTGCTGATTTTAGAGATCCATGGAATAGAGCAATTCCTACAGCTTTTATGGACATAATGGCAAGTGAACCAATAGTAGGAAAAAGACCTAAACCTTCTTATAGAAATGATTATATATATGTTTATGGGCATGATGCTAAAGAAGTTAAGTATATTGGAGTAAAAGGAGTTTTTACAGACTTTTCTAAACTTAGAGAACTACAATGTAAAGAAGGAGGATCTTGTTTTGAAGAAGATATTCCTTACCCTGTTACTGAAGATATTATACAACAAGCTATACAAGCTATTCTTTCTACTGAACTTAGACTTCAACCTCTTTTAGAAGATACAGAAGTAGAAGCTACTATTCCTCAACCTTTAAATAAACGTAAGTAATGTTAATTAGAAAAGAAAAAGGAAGAGCTAAAAATATTAAAAAGCCTGATACTATAGGACAAGTAGATTTATATAAATCTTATGTTAATAACTTATTAAAATCTAGTAATTACTATATTTTTAAATCTAATAAAGTTTTTATAGATACTAGAAAAAAGAAAGAAGTTTATAGAGAAGAGATAAACTTTCTTAAAGATAGGAAAGAATATCTATTATCAAAGATAGTACTTACTCCTTATGAAAAAAAGAGTTTAAATAAAACTAATACTCTTCTTTCTCATTATAAAAATACTATATCTGGATTAGAAAGTGGATTAGTTCTTTATATTACTTTTGAAAAGTTTAAAAATATACTAAAAACACATAACGAACTTTTACAAGAAAGACTTTTAACAGGATATAAATATACTATATCTCCTAAACTTGGTTACTTAGAAATGAGAGAAATTTCTAGGAATTTTGGTAAAAAAAGAGTAGATTTTGGAGAGACTAACAAAGCAAAAAGAAGACTATTAGAGAAAGGTCATAAAGAAGAAGATCTTTATAACTTAACTACTAATCCTACAAGTAAACTTAAATATGTTGTTTATTATGTAGATGATTCTTATACTATAGTTTATTGGGTAAAAGGAAAGTTTCCTAATTGTTCTGTATATAAGTTTAAGCCTTCTAGCGGACAAGTAGGAAAAGGATTTAAAAATAATATAGCAATTACTTTAAAAAAGAAACCTTACTTAAAGTCTTTGTATAACGTAATTTCTAAATAATAATAAAAATGGTTTATAAATTTGTATCATCTAAAGAAGTTATAACTAGAATAATAAGAAAGAGTAAATTATCTAATACTTCTTATTTAGAAGATATTAAAGTATGGTTACCAGAAGGTATAAATGCTTTAAAAACAAAACATTCTGTTTCTCTTGTTTCTGCTCCTTTAGAAGTATCTAATCATATAGCTTATTTGCCTGATGATTTATCTTCTCTGGTAGGGATTCTTTACGAGGGGAAACGCCTTAGAATGTCAAGTAGTGATTTAGATTTTACTACTTTTCCTCTTCAACAACAAAAAACAATTACATCTTTTTATACTAACGTAGGTTCTCATGCTTCTCTTTCTAGTACTGAATTTAACAGTGGACAAGATATAATAGCACAATATTCTCAATGTAATGTTAATAGTTATAAGATAAATTTAGGAAATATTCATACTTCTTTTTGTGAAGGAAACATAGAAGTAATTTATAATAAACTTCCTGTAGATTGTGAAGGATTTTTATTAATTCCAGATAATACAGACTATAAACAAGCTTTAGAGTGGTATGTTTATCAACAAATGACTTTTGGAGGATATAAACTACCTGATCCTAGAATGGATTACACTTTTTGTACACAAGAATTTGAAAGGTTTGCAGCTAGGGCTTTAGCTAGTATTAAATATCCTTCTGTAGATAAAATGGAAACTACTTACAGATCTACTACTAATTTAGTTTTTCCTCAACATTATTGGGAACATTTTGGGCAAAACTTAGAACAAATTCAAGAAATAAGAGGACTATGAGA
>Ga0209092_10000410_pt1 | contig 41800 bp, 53 predicted proteins | sample FraStrMetagenome_FD_187446 | JGI IMG/M metagenome (GOLD analysis project Ga0209092, IMG submission 187446) | Marine eukaryotic phytoplankton communities from Arctic Ocean - Fram Strait ARC3M Metagenome (SPAdes) (version 2) | ecosystem: Environmental > Aquatic > Marine > Oceanic | place: Fram...
AATTTTAGCTTAATGACCTATGATAAGTTTGGAACTAGCACCGATATTTTTAAATATGATGAACAAAGCGCTAGTTTATTCTTTTTTAAAAATGTTTCATTAAACTCAAATAAAATCACTAATTTAGCGGATGGTGTTTTAACTAGTGATGCGATAAATCTGGGGCAATTAAATGGTCAGTTTACCGATATTATAACTTACGTTGATAATCATACTTGGTTATCATCAAGCATTACGGATTTAGAAACGACAGTAAAAGCTTATACTTTAGATAGTTTTGCAGTACCCACAGGTAATTTATCACTAAACTCAAACAAAATAACTAATTTAGCTGATGGTGTTTTAACTAGTGATGCGGTAAATGTAGGACAATTAAATAGTATGTTTAACAATATACCGATAAACGCGTTAGCTGGTTATCCTGCAGATAGTTCTTTATATCTTAATGGCTCTGGTTCTTGGGTTAATCCATTAGGAAATATAAGTTTTTCAGGAAATACAATATCTACCACAACTGGTAATAATATTAGTTTTGGACAACCTATATATATGACAGATTTAGGAATTTGGTTAAGAAATTATAACGATACAAATCATGGTATGTTTTATGATTCGGTAATAGATGGCATTCAATTTAAAGGAGTAGGTGGTTTTAGGTGGATTAGTGGAGAAAATGAATTTATGAGATTAACTAGCAGTGGGCTTAATCTAAATTCAAATAAAATCACTTATTTAGCTGATCCTGTAGACTTGTATGATGGTGCTAATAAAAATTTTGTCGTTGTGGAAATAAATAATAGAGTAGCTCCAATTAATGACAAACTACAATATATGAGCATAAATGACTCAGCAAATCCTATGCTATTTTCCCGTGGTATTACAGTAAACAATTCATATACAAGTTATATTAACGAATATGGGACTTATGGCCATCTTACTAGCGATGGTAATACAGGCTCTTCTACTGATAGTCCGCAATACGACATAATATGCTACGGTCGTATTAGATCATCAGAATTTAACGCTTGGAGTTCAAAAAATATCAAAAATATTATAGCAACTGGTGAAGTTGTACAAATTGAAGCGGCAAACATAATCCAAAGTTTACCGACAGTTAAGTATAGCTACAAAGATCCTGCTCTTGATGGAAGCGGTGATTATTATGGGATGATATCCGAAGAGATAAAGGATTTTCTACCTGATTATGTACAGACTCAAGAATTCAAATTTGCGCCTAATATTATGAAACTCGGCACTGCAACTTTGTTAGATAGTAGCACTATTGTTGTAGTTATTGAAAATGCCGAACAAGATTATCCTAATATTACAGATAAAAAAATACAAATAATCACAGAACAGCAAGGTTTTCAAGGTGTAGTACTGTCAGTTATAGAGAATAAAATTACTATTAAAGCTGATTTTATGTTAGAATTAAGTAACGAAACGATAAATGTTTTTGTATATGGTACTTATGAAGATTGCCCTACTATTTCAAAAATGCGCCTTTTTGATATGGCACTATGCGCTTTACAAAACTGTCTTTCTCGAATTCAACAATTAGAAAATAAGGTATAAAATGTCTGAAAAAAATATAACACAAATTAATTCAATTTCACAACTACTAAAACCAATGAATCCAAAAGCGATGAATTATCTTAAGTGGTTTATGTCAGATTCTGATAGCTTGCGTAACTGGGCAGGTCAAATATTTAATAGTGATGTAGATTTAAATAGTCCAAAACTTATTGAACTAAAAAATGCAGCAGAAATAACATTATTAGAGCTTGATGATGATATAGCGAGAATCAGGGAATTTTTAGCCGCTTACGTGCCGCCTAATAAATTAATTGATTAAAAAATAAATTAATTTATATTACTTAGTAATTTTTAACTTTTGAGAGTAAAATCTATGAACGAAAATCAAAACCCAGCAGATATTTTAAAAAGTATTCCAATACATGTGCAAGCTATATATAGTGAATGCGTTCTTTATCTTTCTAATGAACCAATCCTTGCTACAGAAGTAAGAAAAACCAGTATTAATAATGAAATTAATTCTCTTAAAGAACAAATAAATGCTTTAGAAAAAATATTAGGTTAGTTACATGGAAAGTCAAACTGAAAAAATAGAAAGTTTAAAAGAAATATATGATATTTCAGAGTTAAATAGTAATTTATCTCAATTTCAAGCTCTAAATGAGTTTATAAAACAAGGTTTAATGTTTATAGCCTTAAAAAAAGGAAAAAAAGAAAATGTTAGTGAAGAAGACATAGAGTTATTCAAATCTAAATTGTTAGAAATGAAACAAATTATAGAAAATATAATTTGTTAAACTAATGTTTATATCTGACTTTAAATTTAATTTTAAAAACATATCAGATTCTAAAACTACATTATATAGTGCTGAAAATAAAAGTATTATAACTTCTATACGTTGTACGAATATTACTGATAATAATATTCGTATAACGTTAGAAGAAATCTGCTTATTAAAAAATCCTATTGAAGAGGGTTATCTTTGCTATAAATTATTAATTACACCTAATCAGACAATAGATTTATTAATGGTAACTAAAGGAAACAGTTCAGTTATAGCAGAACACACAATGTTTGACGGCGATAATTTAGTTTGTAAGAGTGAATCTTATAGTGAAAAGTTTTCGTGTATTATAATAGGATATGAGTTATTAGAATAATGACAAAAAAAGAAGATTTATTAGATGAGTCAAAAGAGATATTTAGATATTTATCAGATTCTCAAATTAGAAAACGTTGGTTAGAAAACGATATCGTAAATCTTGATTACTATTATAATAATCAGTGGAACAATCTCACTGACAAATTAGGTTTGGAAGAAATCGGATGTAAACCTATTACTGTAAATAGAATAAAACCTATTATAGATCGTTATTTAAGTATTTTAATAAAAAGCGGTAAAAGAGTAGGTTTTTTACCAGTTTCAAATTCACAATATCAATTTAACATAGCTAATTATATTAAAAATTGGGCTTTTAATATTCAAACTCAAAATAACCACACATTTTTCTCAAGTTTAAAATGTTTATCGGCTCTTTCTAGCGGTATTGGATGGTCGCATTTCTATTATAGAGATAATAGATTCTGGTATGAATCGCCAAATGCTAGAGAAATGTTTCCAGACCCTGATGATTTAAGCCCTAGGCTTGAAAATCAAAACGTAATGGCAAGAAGTTATTTTGTAAATAACATTACTTTAAAACAGCTTTTTCCTAAATACGCTTCAAAATTCCAAGAGATGGTTGATAGAAACGGCAGCAGTACTCCAAATTATTTTGGTGATTTTTCAGAAATACCAGTAGATACTTGGGTTCATGGTAAATCAATAAGAATTGTTGAATTATATGTTAAAAAAAATGATAAGTATTTTGAAGCTGTCGGTGATGTTAAATCTACTGAAAAAAACGAAAGACAAATAGACAATACTTATCAGGAATTTGAAAATGTTGTTTTTTCAACCTTTAATGAAGATTTGGTAAAAAGAAAAGCTACTGGAAAGGTAGAGACTAAAACAGGAACTAGAATATTCAAAACTGTTTTTTGTGAAGATTTACTAATTTATCATGGTGCAATTTCCGAACAAGTTCCTAATCAAGTATTTTTTCCCTATGTTCCTATGATTTATAGTAGAAATCATAGAGGTGATTTTATAGGAACTACTAATTATATGTTGGAGTTGCAGGATTTATGGAATGTGGAAATATCTAAATTATTTCATTATTCCAATTCAAAAACAACCTTTATAAATCCTAATAATGCTAATTTCAATTGGGATGAACTTAGAAAAAGTTTAGAGGTAGAAACTAAAAAGAAAAGAGGTTTTGTAAAATGCGGTCCTGACGATATTAAAATAGTAGATAATAGTAATGATATTCAAGGTATATTAAAATCTCTTGATATGATTAATCGTGAATTTCAAAATCTATCTGGATTATTTGACGATTTTGCAGGTAAACCTACTAATGCTGAAAGTGGGATAGCAATACAAAATAGGGTTAATACTACTTTAAATGCTCAAAATCCTTTAGTTTTAGCTTATGAATATATGCTTACTTCCGAGGGGCGTTTAATGCTTGATACGTTAAAGGGAATAGAAAACTTTAAACAGGTGTTAAACTATTATAATGAGGGCAAACAGGACAGTGTTGTTCTTGATAGTGATATTTCATTACTTAATTTTGAGGTGTATCCAACAACATCACCTAATTTCAGCTCCAGTATTGAGGAAGAAAAAGAATTGTTTAATAGTATATTAACAAGCGGTGTAGCTGATCTTCTATTATCTTCACCTCTATTTTTACAACAATCTGGTATGGGTGAGATTAACAGTTATAAGTTATCTAATGAGTATAAAAGAGTTTTAATTGAGAAAATGCAATTACAACAAGGAGCAATGCCAAATATGGAGGAACAAACTAATGGAAAATAATGGAATAAGTTTAGATGATATTTTCAATAAAGTTAATGAAATAGAAAACAATAAAAAATCCAATGTTAAATTGGACGAATCTGTTAAGGAAGTTGAAATTAAAACTGAAAATGTAGATTTGGATAAAGAACAAGATGATATCAAGCAGGAAACTTCTGATAAAAAAACAGAGAAGGTAAAACAAGAACTTCCTGAAAATGAATTTGAGAATTTAAAAAAAGAATTATCAAGTAAAGAAAAAGCTTTAAATGATACAAAAAGAAGTTATCAAAATTCCAATCAGAAACTTGTTTTAAGTAAAAAGAAATTCAATTCTACTTTAGAAGAATTGAAAAATAGTCTTCTAAATCCAGATAATACTTTACTTGAGGAAATAGAACTTAATACTGCTATTGATAAATTGAAATCAGTTTTTGAGTTTAATGAGGAAGATTTAGAAGCTAAAGATGAAGTAAAAACTGATAATAAATCAAAAACAATTCTTGAAAAACTAGAGAATGAATTTGTTAATTTTAAAAAGTATAATAAGTCAAAAGATTTGGAAGCTAATTATAAAGCTTTTTTTGATTCAGTACATTTATTGGATGTGGAAGAAAGACAGAGTCTTTTAGATTATCTAGAAGAAGCAGAACCTACTGATAGTATAGAAAAACTATTGATGTTAGGTCAGGATTATAGAAATCTATTTGAGTCAGGATTAAAAAAACATAAAAATGTTTTCAAATATGTAGCCGATCTTCATGATCAAATATCAAAACTTAATGAGGAAATTAATAATTCTAAACAAAGTGTTGACAACAAATTTGAAGATGACGATAATAAGCATATAAAAGCTAGATATTCTTTAAGCGATAGTAATTATTCTAATCGAGTGTGTAGTGAACATGATAAAAGCTTATTGAAAAGCTTAAATATTTTAAGATAGACATAAATTAAGTTTATTAAAAGCGTGTATACTTACTTTTAAAATCCATATTTATTTACCTATTAGAAATATTAGAACTAAAAATTTAATATTAATTAATAAAGGTAAAAATAATGTCAATTTTTGATTTTACAACTCAAAAAGATAAGGATAAATTTTTAAATAATATAGTAACTCCTTTTCTTGAAGATATGATATTGGAAGACCCGTTTAAAAGATATATGGGTGATTCTGGTAACTCAATGATAATGAAGAAATCCAGTCTTGCAAAAGGTGATGGTGAACAGATAACATATAGTTTAACTTACAATGGTCTTGTAAACGAAGTTTATGGGGAAGAAACTTTAGAGGGTAAAGGTACTCTAGAAACTCCTGTAAACTGCACTATGAATATTGGTGAAACAAGATTTGCCGTTGGAGCTAAGGATTTCAAAATAGCAGAGTTTCAAACTAAGTTTAAATTTAACGATACTGTAAATGAACAGTTAAAAATTAAATCAACTCTTTTATCTAAGAGACGGCATATTAACCAATTTGCATGGTGTTTTGCTTATGGTTCTAAAGGAGCTGACGATAATAAATCCTATGAATACGGCTTAAAAAAAGGACAGGTAACTAGTGCTTTTTCAACATTTTTTACTCCTAAAATAAAAACTTGTAGTATTAATCAAGTTGACGCAAGTCTTAATGGTATAAGTTCCGATCGTATATTATTTGGAGCAGAATCAATAACTAACGTAATTGCAGCAGGTAAAACTGTAGGTGAAAGATGTGCAGTAGGTGAGCCTGGAGCTAACGAAAATATAGGTACTGCTGATTATACAGACGGAACATCAGGGTACTGTAATCTTGATCATATTGACAAGCTTATTGATATGGCTCGTAAAGGCGGTAGAAAGATGGGAAATGAAGCTACTATTAATCCTATGTTCTATCAACAATATAAAGGACATACAGGTTTTGGTTATACTTATTTCATATCACCAAGAGTTAGAACCAGATTATTAAAAAGTCCATTATTTAAAGAACTAATGATGAGACCTTTTAGAGAAGATGGTCAACCTACTTATTTCAATGGTACTGAATATATAGGTAGAATTAGAAATGTTGATATTGTAGTAGTTGATGAATTTGAATATCTAGAATTTACAACTGATGCAGGTGTTGAAATTGGATACAGTGCTTTTTGTGGTGCTGGAGCATACACCATGGCAATTTGTACACAACCTATGTTTACCGATCAATATTTTGATCATAAAAAGGGTTTTGAGATAGGTGTAACAATGCTTGATGGTATGAAAGTAGTAAAATTCCCATCTAAAAAATATGGTGATGTTGCTAACTTCCCAAGAGTAGAACATGGTATAATTCATTCATTCACATTAATTTAATAGGTAATTAAAATGTATTTAGTTGTAAAATATAAAATATCAGGAGCTGATAACGTAGTTCAAATGCCTAACGATGCTACAGCTTTGGGTATTACAGGGGTTAATTTTGTAGGATGTAGTGTCGGTATAAACATGGCACTTACAAATGGTACTGCTGGTAATGATTCTCATAAAGCATCTATATTACCAGCTAACGCCAGTATTAGCGGTGGCACTTATGTAGATAAAATTGAGTCAATATTACTACCAACTTTAGATGGTAGTACTACTAACTATTTGTCTGTACCTCTAGATAGTATAGGTATAAATTCAGATATTTGCGGAATTGAGTTTATAGGTTTAAATAGAACTGAAGAAGCAGCTATTGCAGCATTTAGTTCACATAACACAGTAAGATCAAGTGTTGATTTTTCTGTAAGTAAAAATAGATTAATTATAGAAGTTCTTGCTGCTGTAAATGATATAGGAGGTTCTAATATGAATTTAAGAATAACCTATAAAAATTGATTGTAAATGAATATAGTTAGATTTTTTCATACTAAATTAAGTAAATGCAAATCTTTTTCAGACAAAAGATTTGATAATAACGGAAATTTAAATAATATTCGGATTGAATGTTTTCAGTTTATTGAATCTGATACTGATTTAAGTATGAAATTATCTAATCCTATTGCCAATACAGAAGATTTTAAAGGGATTATTGTAGATAAAGAAAACTGGAAAACTAGTTGGTATGAAACTATTATAGTTTCTATAAAATTACCTGAAAAATTAGATTCATTGAAAAAAACAAAACTAACTATCCCTTTAGGTGATGGAAATATGTATATTAAATGGAATGTTATAGGGGCAAATGTATTAGGAATTTCTAAAAATGAAAGAGAAGAAGAAAAAGGTGATATTGCAGTTTTTGTTACAAACAAAGAACTTATTGAGGGTATACAAATAAGTGTGAGTAAAAATAGATTGATTGTTGATATTGATAATTCTTTAAATAAAATAGCAGGTTGTTATTTAAATTTAAATATTTTTCATGGAATATAAATGAAAGTATCAGAACTAATTGACACTATTTCGCAATTTGCTTTTGGTACAATAGCAACTGAAAGACAGCGTGAAGAATATTTACGCTGTCTTAATTTTGCTAATAATGACATATATCTTAAATTAAGAAATTCCATAAATTTTTCCACATATAAAGAACAGAAAGTTTTATTTGCTGATAATGAATACTATATTGATTTCAACAGTAGAAATAATATTATAAAAGCAATTTATAATAAAGGTCAGAAACTAAGTGTTTTTGATTTAACAACAAATGATGATCTAAATATTAGTGAAAAACAATATCTATCAATTCCATCTTTAAATAAAATAACTTTCGGAGCTAGAGAGTTTGATAAAGATACTAACGGAGATAATTTTGTAAAATTATTTTATTTAGATTTTCAAAAGACTTTAGTTGAAGTAGTAGATAATGCAGATGTTGAAACAGATACTCACATTTACGATAAAACAACTGAACAACTATTAGTTTTGGGAAGTTTATATTATATTTATTTAGGTAGTAATGCTCATATAAACAAAATAACAACCTCTTTTTCTTTATATAAAGAAAAACTTGCAGATGTTCTTAAATTTTATAGCAATTAGAAATGTCAAAAGTAATAAATAACTTCCAAGGAAGAGAAAATGCTATCTTATTTAAAGCTGCTTCTGGAGGTATTAATTCAAACTCAATAGATAATGCCAACTATGCTAAGTATATTCAAAACATGGTTTTGAATGAGGATAATAATCTATCTGTTCGAAATGGGACAAGAATAGTTGCAGAATATCAAATAGACCTTAATAAAATATTCAACGAACAGTTAAAATTAATGAATTACATTAACTCTGCTGGAAAATCAGAGTTGTTAGTATATCAAACATATTTTACAAAAATTCCAGATGTTGTTCACAATATTATAGCTGTAAATAAAAAAGATAATAATATTACTGAAATAAAAATTGATATAAAAGGTTTAGATGATAACCAAAAATCTATTTTAGATAAATATATTTTTGAAGAAGTTAATATTTATATAGAGCAAGAAACCTATTCTGATATTGTTGAAATTTTTGATGTTGAAAAAAATGAAAAATATATTTTATTTAAAGTAAATTTAGACTCTACTTTTTTTGATCCATTATTTACATTATGGGTAGAGAGAGCTGGAGTTTACAAATTTATAGATACGCAAGTTATAGATAATCCTCAAGCATTAATTCTTGATTTAAACCCTAATGTACTTGTATCACATATAAATTATCAGAATTATCTTGTTATATGCAATGGTATTGATGCTGTTTTATATTATGACGGAACTACTTTAAAGGAACTAAAAGCTGATTATCAGATAGATAGTAATTCAATTACTAAAATATTCAACAATCAGTTAAGTATGCGAGTTGCTTTAGAATATGAAGTAGAATTAAGAGAAAATTTAACAGTTAATAAAGTAGTTAGAATAGCAAACAATCTGGATTTAAAAAATTCTAAAACTATAACAAATATAGTTTTTACTGTTGACCAAAATGAGTTGGAAGTAACTATAACTTTTGCCAACAATTTTATAAACGAACCTCAAAGGTTATATTATGATAAATCAATACCTTATTTTAGTTATATTAATATTATTAATGATAGATTATTTGCGTTAGATAGTGGGGGTTCATTTTACAATAAATATAGAACTCCCGATAAATCAATGCTTGTGTATTATTGTAGTAAAAGAAAATCAATATTTGATTGGTATAGTACTAAAGGAATTATAGGACAGATAAACCTATCTTCAAATAGTAATAAAATTGACGATCTACAGTGTTTTAATAGTTATCAGGGGCGAATACTGTTTTGGGGTAAGGAATCAGTGCAAATATGGACTGGAAACGATCCAACTGTTATTAATGATGGTCAGAATATAGATTTTGGGGATTTCAGATGGCAGAAAACCGAACCTGTTGGAATATTTAATAAAAATATGTTTGTAGAATTACCTAACGTTTTTATATTTCTATCCAAATTTGGAATATGCAGTATTAAAATAGATGGTTTCAATAATTTGAATATTGATCTGTTTTTTGCAGAGTCAGTAAATAGCTATATTAAAAAACAATTGGAAAATTTAAAAACTGAAAGGGAATATAGATCATTATATTCTTTTATATACCCTTATGGAGGATTTATAGGGTTTAGGTTTATTCATAATTGTTATATTTACCAATTAAAAGGTCAAGGATTCTGGACAATATTTACTCAAAATTTCAGCACAAGTAAAAGTTTTCTATACGATTCGGTTTCAAAGAATCTATATCTATCATATAAAAACAAAACATTAGTTTATGCCGATAAAATAACCAATAAAAATTATGTGGATATGGAAAATAACCCTATTCCATTTAATATTACTTATAATTGGTTGAATATGCCTACTACTTGGTATAATGAAAATGTTTACTTAGGGTGTAATTCTGGTGAGAATATAAAAATAAAAGTAAAATTATATATTAATTTTGATATGTCCAATTATGAACTTACTGATATTGATGTTAATCAAATAAATAGTAAGTATGATTTTAGTAGATTTGATATAGATGAATATTCAAATAATGAAAAAGCAATATATCCTCAAGAAACGTTGCGTTTTAAAGCTGATTCCTTATTGATAAAAATTACAGGTATAACATATAAGGAGTTTATTTTTGATAGTTTATATCTAGCTGGAGGTATGAAAAGAACTGATGGAAATTAAAATATTAAATCAGAATTTGGAGTATTTTAAATATACTAACAATATTATTAAAGCAGATGAGATTGATAATAGATTCAATGATATTGTAAATTATTTAAATGATGAGATTATTTTTAAATTGAATAATGTTAATGACAATATCATAACAGGTTCTCTTACACAAGACGATATTAATTCCATACTAAAAAGTAAAGGTGACGCTGGTTATATATGGAAAAAAATAAATAACGATGATTTTGGTATTAATGTAATAGATGTAAAAAAATTAAACTATAAAACTACTGGTAACTCAATTTTTAGAGCTAGTTCTAACGGCGATATTCAATTGCTACAAAATCAAAACATGGCGATTAATACAATAGTTTGTGATAATAACGGAGTTAGATTTGATAAATTAAACAATACTTATATTGATCCACAAACAAAAATAACAGGAAACAAAATACAGTATACCAGTATTACAGCTGATAATTTAAAAAACATTACACTTACTATTTCAAATGATTTAATAACAAGTAATAATTTTAAACAAAGCGTTATAACAACAAGTAAAATTATTAATAACAGTATACGTTTAAATTCTTTTAACGCTGAAGCACAAAGTTTATTAAGTACTTATATATGGAAATCTATAATTCCTAAAAATTTTATTAATTTAAACAATGTCGGTAATAGCTTTAATATTGTAAATAGTTGGGGTAGGGTGTTTTTACAAAATGTAGCATTTGATTATAAATTCCCAATAGCACAGTATAAAGGAACTCCTTACACAATACCATTAACTAAGTTTAATAATTTTTATGTAAAAAATATAATAAAATATTATACACATAGGGCAAAAATAACTGACTTATCTTTAACCGATCCTAATGGAAAAAAAGTAGGGGCTGAAAAAAGGTATGTTTTATCTCCTAATAATTTTAAGCCAAATTCCATTAACCCAAATAGATTGGTTTGTTGGTTTCACAGGTTCAATAATGAAAACTGCCATGATATAAATAATATATTAGCATTAAATACGTTGACCATTGATCATTTTACTTCTGCTATAAAAACTAAAATAGGTTAAATATGATTTCCAATTTTGTAAGAGATACCAGTTATTTCCAATCTTTATTTGAAAACAATGCTGATGTTAGCAGTAAGGATTTTGATATGGAATTAAATAATTTTATTAATTTTTTAAATAGAAAAGTTGTTGCTCCAATAAATAATATTGCTGCTAAAAGCTATACTGGAGTAGTAGGAAACAACAATTATATTTTAAAAAACATAGGTGATGGTAAAGTAGTTTTTGATAAGTTGGAAGATATAAATTATCAAAATAACACCATAACTTTTAATAAAATAGAAAAAGTACATCCGTATTCATTACTATTTGTAAATAGTAATTATGAACTAATGTTTTATCAACATGTTCAAGGTTTAAAATTAGAAGGTAGAAATTTTTATGATAAATCCATAAAATCAAATAATATAGAATTTAATACTATAACAAGCGAGCATATTTCAAATGAGGGTAACTTATTTTTATTAAAAAATATTAAATTGGAATCTCGCCATATTATAAATAATACTATAGAAAATGATAATTTTGCACAGTACTCGATTACTTATGATAAATTACATACTGATATAAAAACTTTTAGAGAAAGTAGTGATGTTTCTCTAAAATATGAAGATATTTCAATATCAAATGATAAAGTAAAAAATAATAGTTTTGATTTCAGATTAATATCAAACAATCTTGCAAAATTTGGTCATGGAATATTGCACAAAAATGTAATTCCTTTAAAATCTGTACCAATAGCTAAGCCTGATGTGTATGCTGGTGAAACTATAAATACATATCAATTATGTATTTATTCAATAGCAAATGCTTATCAATTAAATACATATCAACAACCTCAACCTGACAAAGTTTACGTTAATCCTGCTTATATAGAACAAATGAATTTATATAATAATGTAAGTAAACAACTAATTGATGCAAACAATTATTTAAACCAATTATATCAACAATGTGTTGTTGCTGGAAATTTTGTTAGTATTAGTAATTTTAAGTATAATACCTCCCCTGACTCATCACCAAGAATTACGTTACGTTATTATTTACAATATTTTAAGGCAAATTATAGCACTGTCGCCGCTGCCGTACAAAGATATGAAAACCAAAAAACTCTTTACCATAATTTATCCGCTTATTTAGTTAATATAAATACTGAGTTACAAAAAATCCATAGAAATATTTACACCCCTATAGCGCCTCGTAGTTATCAAAAACTTGAAGCTGTTCCTGATAAAAAATCATACTTGTTACATAGAGAGCAACATGATATAAAATCAAGGCATTTAAAAGATAATATGTTTAATATATTAAACATTCCTGATAGAATAAATTATAATAACGTTCCAAGTGAAAAGTTTATTAATAAACATAGACTTTCACCTGAACTTAGAGCCAACTTGGGGTTAGTTATATAATGCCTGCAGAATTTGTACGAAATAGAAATCAGTTTAAAATTTTATCAAAATCAGTAAAAACATTTAGAACTGTTGATTTATATAATGAATTTGTCAATTTAGGTAATTACTTTAATAGTACTTTAAAAACAGAATTGGAAAACATACTAAATATAAGTTTAATAACATTTCCTGATAAATTTTTAATTAATAGTGGGGATGGTAATATTGCTTGGGTAGATATTATTGATGTTATAGAGTCTAATTCAATTCCTTTAAACAAATTACAGAAAATACCTAATAATTCTGTAATATGCTCAAATGGTGATGGTGTTATAACTCCTATTCAATGTGGTGTTGATTATGGAATATTATTTGCTAGGTATCAAGATACTCACATCTGGCGTAAATTGTTAAATGAAGATATACTTGACCAATCAATTGCAGGAACTCAAATAGATACTTTGGAGCAAATAAATCTTGATGACGGTCTAACAGATAATTTCATAACTGAAAACCTACTTGAAACAACACATATAACAGATGATACAATTAGTTCTGCTAAAATAATTGACGGAACACTTGATAAAGATTTATTTAATGTACCAAACAATGGAATTAAAACAGGGTATATCCCTGATAAATATGTAAATGATGTCGGTGTTGACAACCTTCTTGCTTTTGTAACAGGTTTTTTATCTCCTGATAAAATAATGGATTCTACTATTTATCCTATTTATAACCCTTGGTTATTTTCTCTTAGGGAGTATTCTGATGATCCTGTATATTTACATAAAAATCTTGATGTAAATATACAGGATTATGAATACCCAGAAAATTTTAATCTAAATGTTGCCGAAGTATTGGAAAGTTTTAATATTTTACCCGAATGTCTTGAGGACGAGCATTTAATACCTTATCAGGATATAGGTGATTTGAATAACATACCTTGGCATGATAATCCTAAAGAACCAAGATACTTTCAACAAGGTTATATAGGTCCTAAAGATGATTGTAGGGTTGAGGGTAGATGTATTCTGCTTGGTCAACTTAGATTACGGCATTTTGACGATGAAGTAAGAGCTGCTTTAATAGCAAAAAGAGTTACTGACGATGATTAAAGTTTATTATAAAAGAGATACAATTTATATTCTATTGTTATTAAATGACCATATAACAGGTATTATAAAGGTATTTAAACGAACCAATAAGCAAGGAGTACTTGATCTGTTTATTCGCATCTCACACCGCTCTAAATGGCTTAATAAAGAACTTTACTTTACATTAAGAAGTAGAATTGTTGCTATTATTAAGGAATTTGGTTATAATGTTGTATTAACAAGGCTTAACAACCTTAAGAGTTTGAGATTACTAAACCATTTTGGTTTTAGTAAGTATAATGAAAAATATTATTATTTAGGTATTTGCTGATGGGAGGATTTTTTGGCGGGGATGACGAAGCTCCACCTATAAATTTTACACCTTATGAACCTATTGACGCTACTAAGTCAAATCCTCCTATTAATTTCATGAGGATATTTGACAATGTTAGTCAACAGGAATTTGTATTTAAGAAATCTCCTAAGGGTGAGAGATATTTACAGCTCAAAAACCTTATTCAAGAAAAGAAGAATGAGTATAATAGAGGTATTTCAAATCCTACTTGGTATGGTAATCGTACAGGTTCTGCTACAAATTTACAAAATGAAATCAGCAATCTTGAACAGCAAGCTTCCTCATTAGAGGGCGGTGCTGGTGATACTGAAATACAGATTAACGACTTATCAGGTAGAATACCATTAGATGCTCCTTTTGAGAGCGTATTACCTGAAATAGCCAATTTACCTAACGTTGACATGAATTTACCTCAAGTTAGGGGTTTAGTTCCTTTTAAAATGCGTTATGCTGCAATGGTAACTAATGTTAGTGAAAGACTAAGGGAATTAAGTGCTACTATTACAGGACTTGAGGTATCTGATCCTATGAATATGGCTAGATATGCTCCTTTCCTTGAATCTTTTAAAAAAGCAAATAGGACTGCTATGGAAAGAGGTTTTGATATCAGATACAATGGGATTGATAATAAGCTTAGAGAGATGGGTTTAAATAACTCAACTACTGCTCTTGGTGCTATGATTACTTTGCAGAAACAAAAGGTTGATACTGAAATAGAGAATAATCTTAAAGAATATGCTTTTGCAAATAACTTAAAGCAGGAATCAATCAATAACTTGATTAAACAGGGTTCTACTATCGCCCAAGAGGGTGATCTAGCATTTAAGCAGATGTCTCAAGATAGTTCCAATCAATTACAAATAAGGCAACAGGATTTAGGCGTTGAAGAATTAGATCAACAAAGAGCAAGAGCTATCCAGAATGCACAGCTAGCACAAAGACAGCAGGATATAGCACTAGAGGGTTTAAAACAGGATCAAGGTAAGACAGAGAGACAATCAGAGCTTGCTAAACGAGAACTTACGCTTAATATGCTTGTAAACAGAGATCCAAGTAAGATGGGGTTAAACTTTATAGCTAATAACAATACAAATAGCATCAATGCTATTGGGGCAACTAATAACGCAATGTATCAGAAGCAATCTAACGAACTACAAGCATCTGGTTTAGAGCAACAAAGATTTGCAAACGAACAAGCTGCTCAAAGCGATCCTTTTGGTACTATATTAAGTACTGGACTTGGTGCTTTTGCAGGTGATTTTGGTAAGTCTGTCGGTAGTAATTTATTGAATAAAAAATAATGTCAGATTACAGTGATATATTAAACAGCAAAAAGACATCTGATAAGCTAGGTGATGCTTTTAGCAAGCAAGCCGATAGTATGCGACCTCTTAACGTAGGGCAAAGAAGAGAACAAGCATTACTTAGAGGACTCGGTGTTGGATTAAATAATGACGATGAGAGGGAATCTAAATTAGCAGAGCTTGAAGAAGATTATAAGCAAGTTGATATGTTTGATAGACAGCTTAAAATGGCTACAGGTAAGAATCAGCTTACAAAGGCTCAAAATGAGAATTTTTTCTTAACTTACCAAAATGATTACGGAGTACTTGATAAACTTTTAGAACAAGGTAAAACAGATGAAGCAGATATTGTTTTACGTGATCTTTTTGGTAAATTCAATGAATTAAACCCAGATAGAAAATTAGGAACTTATTTAGGTTTTGATAAAGCTAGCGGAAATATATTTGTTCACGATAATAACGGCAATGCTGAATCTATGCACTATTCAGATTTAACAGCTCAAACAATACCTCAAGATCAACAGATTAACTATCCTAATTTACTAACTCGTAATGCCAAGTTTATTATTGATAATCAAATGGCTTTAAAAACTCTTGATGTAGAAAAAGCAAGAGCTTCTATTAATCAATCTAATGCAGCTGCAGAAACAAGCAAAACTCATGCAGAATTGTATAAAGCACAAAGTAATCCTGATGCAATACAAGCTGAAATTGAATATAAAAAAGCTCAAACTAATAAATTGAATCAAGAAGCAAACAATGTAAGTAAAGGGGATGATAAAAAACTTTTTGATGAAATTTATAAAACAAATGTAAATTATTTGTCAGAAGCTAAAACTAATATTGAAAATAATAAAAAAGTTTTAGGAGCGTACGACAATATTGGTACAATAGTAACTGATGAAAATGCAGATCTTTTTAGAAGAACTGGACCAAGTATTAAAGCAGCCGCTTTAAGATTTTTAAATCCTAGTTTTGATGAGGGAACTAGACGAGAAGCTGAATTGGAAATGGAATCTCAACCTTTATACTTAGATCTAAAAAAGCTTTTTGGATTTAACCCTTCAAATACAGATATAGCTTTATTTATTAAAACTTTACCTACTATGGGGAAAGATTATAAAGCAAATATGAATGTTATAAACAGAAGAAAAGAAGAATTAAAAAAAGATATCTTTAAAGCGGAAGAAACCAGAAAATTAATAGAAGAAAGTAATTATAAATTATTACACTCACACAGTTCTATTGATGAAATAGTTAATAATAGGTGGGATAAAAAAAATTTAGTAGATAAAGGTAAAGTTAAGTTGAAATTAAAAAATGGTTCTATAAAAGTTTATGATAAAGAAAAAGATAAAAAAGCTATTGAAGATATATTAAATAATAGTTTAGCAGAAGAAATACAATGAATAATGAAATTACCCCAGAAGAACAAAAAATATTAGATAAATATAAGAATGTTGGTTTGGAAGAGGGTAGCGAAGAATATAATAAATTGCTAGGTATTTCTGATAATAACAGCAATTTTGAAAGACCAGAATATTCAAATCTAGACAGAGCAAAGCAAGTAGGTGAGGGTTTTGCAGGAGGAGTTGGGAAAACTGTTGATACTTACAAAAAGTATGTTGAATCACCTATTAATTATGGTGTTGGTGCTATTGCTAATGAGGTTGGTTTAGATTCTGTCGGCTCACAATTACAAGATTCTGCACGAGATAATTGGGATAACCAAGAAAGGTATGAGAATGCTTTTAAAGAACCTTTTGAGACTCAAGGTAATGATAGAACTAAAGAACTTTTACAATCAGTTGGTAAAGGTATTGATGAGGGTGTTACTTGGGCAGGAATGACAGCTGCAACAGGTAGTATAAACAACGTTGTTAATGTTGTTAAGATGACTCCTAAAGGACTTGCTCCTTTAAACGCACCTTGGCTTAATAAAATAAATGATTTTCTGCAATTCGGTTCACAATCATTAGGTAAAACCGCAGCTACTTTTGGAGCAGGTCGTGGTGTTGAGAAAATGGTTGAAAATCCTAATGACGGGGAAGCTATGAAATTTACAAAAGGTTTAGCTTCTTTTGTAGTTGGTGGTTTAAGTGTTGATGCAATAGAAAAACCTTTAGTAAAAAGTGTTAAAGCAGCAAGTAATTCTATTATGTCTGCTGCTGAATTTATTGCAAACCCTAGTACTGCAAAATTTAATCAATTAAAAACTAAAATTCCTAGTTTAAAAGATGTTTCTACGTCTGTTAGTGAAAAAGCTAATATGCCCAGAGATGTTGCATATAATTATATGATAGCTCGGGCAGAAAGAGCTAAATTAGATGAGGCGGCAATAAAATCTTTTGACGAACTCGGTATACCTAAATCAGCATTAACTATTTATACAAAATCTTATACTAGACCTAACGCTGTTGCTAATCATCTCCCATCAGCAGTTTACGATGAATATATGGAAAATGTTAGAAGTGAATACATAAAAGCATTAACAAGCGAATTTGAAAAAAGTTTTGGTAAAATACCAACTGTTGCAGGTGAAGATACATTACCAAGAACTGTTGCTCAAAGAATTACAGATGGATTTTTAGAAAAACCTAACTTACCTTTGGAAAACCAATATACTGTAAAAAAGATTAAAACTGATGTTAATCATGCAGCACCTTATCAAAAGGATAAAGATAACTTTCTTAACATTCCAACAGCTAAAGACAACGATGTTAAAAAAAATCTTTATAGTACTAAAGATAGTATAAACCATATTATAAGTGAATTTCAAGGTGTTAAAAATTATAAATATAGTTTAAGAGATGGTGCTATTAATAAAACTGATACAATTAACCCTAACTCTATATTAAAAATATCAGAGCAACTAAGAAAAGAATTTGACATAGCAGGTTCTCAAGGTACTTCTATAGGAACAGTTCATAATGTATCTAAGGATGTTGAAAAACAATTTAGATTTTTTAACCAACTAAAAGAAAGTCTTTATTTACAAGAAGAAAGTGAAGTAAACGCTCTTGGTCCAGATTACGTTTTTAAATTAAAAGAAACTATTAATCAACATGTTAATTCTGGGTTTATATCAAATAATCAGAAAAAAGTTTTAACTAAATTAACCAAGGCTTGTGATGATACGATAAAATTAGGTCTTGAAGAGGGAACTATAAAGAACCCTGATTTATATAAATATTCTTTAGATGCCGATGATTTTTATAAAAATCAATATATTAATTTAGTAAAATTAGATGTTGTAAAAGCTTTACAAAAATATCAAACTCCAGAATGGTTATTTGGACAATTAGATAATCCTGAAAAAATTGCTCAATTAGATGTAATTTTTAAAAGTTCTTTTTCACCTAAAGAAAGGTCTAATAGTCAACTATTATTTAATAATCTGAAAAGACTTAAAGTACAGGATATATTTGCAAAAGAGTTCGGTTATTCTGAACAAAGTACTTCTAATATTAGTTATGATAAAATATACAAGTATTTTAATGATGAAAATAAAGTTTTAAAATTAAAAGCGTTAATACCTGAAAAAAGTTTTGATTTATTAAAAGAAAATACAATTGAAGTTGGTAAAAGATTAGAATATTTAGAGAAAATTGCTCAAAACCCATTATTAAAAGATGGAAATAACCCAGTAGAAATGATTTTAGAAAAAATTCAAACTAGAAAAGGTCTTGATGAACTAGTTTCTTATATTAATAGAGATTTAAAAGAAGAACCTTTTTCTTCAAATTTAACAAATAGTCTTAGAAAATTAGCTGGTTATGAATATTTATTAAAAGATATTTTTAGTGAAAATACAAATGTACAAGGTCCTAAATTATATGGTCAAATGAGTGATAAATTAAGGAACGATGATTTATTGATTGGTATATTTGGAGGTAAAACTAACTATGATAACTTCAAGAAAGACTTATTAGTGGTTAGTAAAAAAATGTACGAAACCTATGAGAAAGATGCTGTTGGAGGAGGTTATCTAACAATTAAACAATTAGGCGGTGCTATGGAAAATTTACTTCGTAAAGCTAAATCTGATTTACCATACGCATTAGGTGGATATCAAACTAAAGGTATTACAGGGGCTATTGGATTTTTACTTGGTAAAAACTGGATAGCTAGAAGTTTTGCTAATGCTGCTACTGATGAAAAAATGGTACAGAAACTAATAAAAGCTGCAAATAAAGAAGATAACGGTTTATCTTTCACAAAACTTATGTTACAATCCGCTAACGATATTGTGAATAGAACTGCTAAATCACAGTATCCTAAAGTTTATGGGGTTGAAAAAGCCGAAGAATTTAAAAAATCTATACCTAAAACTGAACCTTTTGATAGCGATCAAAATGTATATGATTATTAATCTTACTTTATTAATGCTAACATTATATCTATCAATTACTATTTTCACATTGGTAATGACAAAAAAGCTAAATTTTAAAATGATTAATAGAGGTTTTACTTACAATTACTGTTAATTTTATTTAATTTACTATTAAGTGATTTTGAATATAATTACTTTAAATACATAAATTATAGATATTATAAAAACAAATTAAAAAATGAACATCTTTTGCAAGATAAGAAAACTATTAAAACCTTGGAAGATTACCTTAACACAAGTGAATCTTGCATTAGCAAATGTTCTACTGCTAATCCTCCTGACGATGTCAAAAGACCTTGACGAATTTGTAAGGGTATTCGGTCAAATCGCAATATCAATCTGTATGATTCTAAACGCAGTAGCAGTAGGTCAAACTGATAGCGGCGATACAACCGAACTAGGCGATATTGATGTTTAACTATCTTAAAAACCTTATTATAGAAGCTATTACAAACAAATACTTCTGGATAGGATTTTTAATATCTATAGCTGCTTTTTCCCGTTATATATTCGGCAATGATAATGCTCTAGAACAACTAGGTGAATTAGTTACCAGAATGTTTACAGGAATAGACGTTGACTTTTCACCAGAGCTATGATTACTTCCCAAAAAGGAATAGACTTAATTAAAAAATTTGAAGGCTTTAGCGATAAGGAATATATCTGCCCAGCTGGAAAACCCACAATAGGATATGGTCATGTAATCTTGGCTAATGAATACTTTCAAGAACCTATGACAAGAAGACATGTTGAAATATTGCTTAAAAAGGATTTAAAGCCTAGAGAGAAGTCGTTAAACAGCTTTCTTAAGGTAAATATAAACCAGAATCAATTTGACGCTCTAATAAGCCTTATGTATAATATAGGAGTAGATAACTTTAGGAAATCAACATTACTTAAGTTTATCAATGAAAGACTATTTGATAAAGTTCCAGATCAATTTAGAAGATGGCGATTTTCTAATGGAAAAGTACTAAAAGGTTTGGTTAATAGACGTGAAGAAGAAATTAAATTGTGGTTGGCATGAGAAATATAATAATTTTAAGTTTGTTTTTAATTAGTTTATGTATAACTGCTTTCCTAGCTTCCTGTGCTGATTTCTTTTCACCTACTATTGAGATATTTAATGATGTGAAAACTCCGATTACAATAGAACATGATCACGGACAATCGCAAAATCAACAGTAAAAGAAAGAACAACCTGTTAATATAATTAACCAACAATTATAAAGAGTAATTAGAAAAATGAAATTATTTTTAATTAATTTATTGTTATTTTCTATATGTACTATTATCAATATATTAGTAGTTACTTATACTATAGAAAAACATTCAGTGCATCCAACTTTCGGTATTTATCCACAAAAAGCTTTTGGGTGCAAGCCATGGGACAGTTGCGAATAAATTATGAAGAAAAAAGCTTATTCTTTTTCTCATGTAGTACTAGAAAAAGAAAATATACAAAGATTAAGTCTTGATAATAGATTGCTAGTAAATCATTCTGTACAAGCAGAAGAATTACAACAAGAAATTAATTTAAACATTCCAGAAGTAAGTTGTTTTAGCAAGCATAAGAAAAAGCTATTTTTGTTTGCTAGTACAATACTTGGTACTGGTGTTGGTCTTGCCATGATGCCTATCTTCAATGAAGAAGTAGAGCATTTAGAAAGCTATGGAATTGATGTTCATGGTAATTCTACGTTTTTTACTATTTCAACAATTAATACTTTAATTGTTGCTGGAGTTTCTACTGGTTTTTACTTTTATAATTATTTATTTAATTCTAAAAAAGAAGAAAAACCAGAACTTAACGAAATTCAAAAGGGTGCTTTAACTCTATGTAAATTTGGTGGTTTTGTAGGTTCTTTAATCCCTGTCGGTATGTTGTGGAATATAGAACTACACGATCAAAAAATAGAGGGATCGCATGGTTTTGATCAATTTATTGCTTGGGCAACATTTACATCTCTACCTTTAATATTTTTTAAAACACTTTATAATTTTGAAAAGTCAAGTAAATATATTATGGGTAAATCTGATAATACAGATTTACCTAATCTCTGTAGTAAAATTACTGTTTATGGTCTATCTGGTATCTCACTAATAGGCAGAGGAATTAGTTTAACTAATATTTTTAATGAACTTCAAAAACAGATAGGTATTGAGGAAAATGTTAGTTTACCAATTTCTATTATTGCAGGTGGAGTTATAGGAAATATTACACTTGGGTTATCTGAATATTCAAGTTTAAAAAAACTATTTACCAATACCAATGAAATAACTTGTAAAAAATTAACCTTAGGAATATCATCAGCATTAGAAGGAGGATGGTTCGCATTGCCTATAGTATCACAAGGTCTTGAAGCTACAAAAGATTGGAATGCTCTTGTTAAAGGAGTTATTTTTACTCCCTTTTTTCTATCTCACATGAACTCTGAAAGCTCGCATTTATATCATTTTATTTTGCCTGAAAACCCAGTTTTAGAAGAGCAAAATAATGACGAAATATCGTTCGTAGGTGATAGTTTATTTCAAGAGGAAGTTTAAAATGTTAATATTTACTTATTTAAAAGAAATATTACTTGGGATATTTGGTTTCTTCGCTCTGTATCTATTTAACAGAAATAAAACCTTAAAAGAAGACAATCAAACTTTAAAGAATAATCTAACTAATCAATCCAAAATAGTTAATATTCAACAAAGAGTTTTAAATGAAACTAAAGATAGTCAAAACCTTACTTCTGATGAGCGTACTCACAGGTTGCAGCAATATCAAAAAACAAGAGCTAATAAAAGTAAATCTTCCTGAACTACCTGATATCCAGCTTAATATTGATGCAGAAAAAGACTTTAAAAAAGCATGTGTTCCTGTAAATAAATGTTTAAAATTGGACAAGTATCTAGCAGAAATGTATGATTTTAGAATAAGATACGATATTTACAAGGAAGAACTTGCTAAATAATGGTTGACTTATCCAAGTAATTGTGATATATAATTAAACATAACTCTTTTTAAAGTCCTTAATAAGAATTAATGTTTGTAAAATCTTAGCAAGATTCCGCTACCACAATGGCGAGTATACAACTAAGGTTTATAACCCTAATTGAAACCAAAACATTCAATTAGGGTTTTTTAATAACAGTAGACTACAATTTGAAGCCGACTGTGCTTTTAACACTTGATAAACCATTTCTTGACTAACATTCTTTAAAGATAAAACTTTCACTACTTCTTCATCTTTACAGCCTTTAGCTACTATATGGTAAATAAGAACAGGTTTAGTCTGTCCTTGACGATGAAGTCTAGCGTTAAACTGTTGATAATGTTCCAAATCAGGAGTTAAACCAAACCAAACTATAATTCTACCGCCATATTGTAAATTAAGACCTTTTGCAGTACCGCATTGGCATAAAAGAACCTTAATTTTTCCACTATTCCACTTATCTCTTACTTCTATAACATTCTTTCTTGTAAGACGTACGCTTTCTGGAATTGCTTTTTGTATTTTTTCCAAATCACTATTAAACTTATAAGCTACCAGAATATTCTCATCTGGATAAAGTTGTATAAATTCTTTTAGGTAATCAATTTTATTATTATGAGTGATTGTATACGATCCGTCATTTTCACTGCTGTAAACAGCTCCATTGCAGTATTGAAGTAGTTTTGAATACAATACGCCGCTATTAATTGCCGATAATTCTGCATCATTGATTTTTACAATATATTCTTTAGCAAATTCATCGTAAATATCCTTATTATCAATCTCTACTGGGACATAATTATCAATCCTATCAGGTAGTTCCAAATAGTCTTCCGCTTTCATTGAGATAACTATATCTGAAATTTTATCAAGTATGGTATTAGGATAAAGACATACATACTTACGTTTATACTCATCATAACTAAAATATGAATTTCTATAGTGAGTAATATATTTCCCAAGTCGCGCACCCTTATCTATCAAATATATCTGACTCCACCAATCCATAAACCCGTTAGGAATTGGTGTGCCTGTAAGTAAAACCATGTAAATTGAAGTGAAATGTTTTAAAGCTTTAAAACGATTTGAAATATGTGATTTAAAACCAGAACTCTCATCAACTATTATAAACCCAAACTTCTTATAACCTTTGAGAAACATCCAAACTACGTTTTCCTGATTAATTATATAAACATCAGCTTCTTTTTGTGCAGCATTTAAACGTTGTTTTTCATCACCTATTACAAGAGAGTATTTTAAGTCTTTTGTATGTTCCCACTTAGAGAGTTCATTAACCCAAGTAGTTTTAGCTACATTAAGAGGGGCTATTATCAAACACTTCTTAACTTCTTTATGTAGTACCTTTGTAAAAGCAGTTATTGCAGCAATAGTCTTACCAAGCCCCATTTCCTGATTAAGCATACATCTCTTTTTATCAAGAATAACGTTAATTGCGTAATGCTGATAATTATGTAAGTCAGATTCATTTAACATTTATACCCACATCTTCAAACTACGTAAATATCTCTCACAATTTTCACACATTAAAATTAAACTAATTGGAATTTGACAGGTTGGTTTATGTTCAGTTCCACAGTGATAACAGATATAGTTCTTCATTTTACTTTATTATAAATTAGAAAAAATATTGCAAATATAATAATTACAAATACTATCATTTGATTTACATGATTATTATGAAGAGTTTCATATTCTTTACATTTTAAAAATTGTTCTTGACTTAATGTTTCTTTATAATAGTTACAAGTATTACGTACTGGTAATTTTTTAGAAGAAAACATTAAAGGTGTAATTGCCATTTTATCCCTCACTCATAAACTTTGTTAATATTTCCAAACCTAGTTCTTCGGAATTAACTACGAATACGTCAGCTTTATTCGTGTTTAAATCCAAGATCACATCTATTTGTAAAGAAGTTAATAAACTTTTTAATTTCTTTTTATACTCATCTTTTTTAACCATTTCCCACCTATTTAAAAGTTCTTTTTGGACAGGTGTTATTTTACGTTTAGGTGATTTAAACTCTATAAAAAATACTTTGCCGCTTTTACTTATAAAAATCCTATCTGGTACACCTTTTTGGCTAGGTGAGACAAACTTATAAGATAGAAAACCAAGCTTTTTAGCCTTAGTTACTATCTTTTTTTCTAAATCTTTTTCTAACAACATTAACTCTCACATTTCTTAATAAAATCCCCAAGATACTTTTTTATCCACTTTTTCATATAATAACTCCTAAACTACTTAATGTTTTGATTGTTTCCTTTTTATACCTGTCATAATCAATATTTATTAACTCTTCGCTTAAATCCATTATTGGATAACATTTGTTAGCAGCTGGTACTTTATGCCCTTTCATATTCAAAATATAATCCCCGTCAGTTCTATAATACCAACGAACTACCTTACCAAGATAAGTGCCTCTAAAGTTAGCCCCAAATTTGGTTTTCTTACTTAAGATGTAATCTTCTTTAGTACCGCTCATAAGTATTGTGTCAATATCTGCTCCATTAGTTAAATATTCTCTAACAGCTTTCTTTACTATTCCAAGATGTGCATTTCTTGATAAACCGTTGCTAGCTAAAAATCCTTTGGTTTTTACACTAGCGTCAATCTTTATTGCCATATAGTTATTTACGTCTCTTATGTAAATCTTACTATAATCTGTGAGTTCAAGTTCAAAACCTGTTATACTTTCCCACTTTGTAAGTATACACTTGAACTTATCTATAAAATTAATATTACCTTTAATAGTAAGTCCGTCAGTATTACCCGATATTATCTCAAAACCTCCTGTTTCTAACATATCAACTAACATCAATAAACATAATTGACCTGTTATAGTAGTCTGTATCATTTTCTCAAGGTCATAAAGAATACTACGCTTATATCCAAGACGGCCGAATGTTCCGTTAAGTACGATCTTGTAAAATTTAGAATGAGTACTCTGCTTATCCTTAATCTTTAATCTTATATCTCGTAACTTCTTATATTCGTTTAAAAAGTCCTTACCTAAATTACTTGGGTAGATTTCATTATTTATTATTATACTTGGGTAATATGATGTAACGTCAACATCTATCAAAAACTCATTGTCAGCTTTAATAACAGCTTTTTTCTCTTCTTTAGAATGTAAACCGCCAATTCCTATAGTAAAACTATTTGTCTTGGTTTTAATCTCTCTACCTACAAAAGATATTCCTTTTTTTAAATCCGTGTTATTAGTAAATTCAAAATTACTAATAACATCTAGAATACTGATAATGTTATTATTAGTGTACAATAGATAACTAGGTACTCTGTATTTGAAACATATTTCAACAGGTTCTGGAATTGAAACATCTTTAAATCTACTTTTAAAATAGATTTCTGCAATATCTGCATCTGACTTACTTCTGCAATCATTTTGAGGGTTTATAACCTTATTATTTTCAAATTTATAACCAAGTTCTTTTCCTATTTCCCACCTAAGTTTTAGTTCCTCCTGTATTTTCAAATACAAAGCCATTGTAATATCAACGTCATTATGGCAGTACTTTTTTAAAATCTTCTTCTCTTCCCTAGTTAATATTCTCTCTGGTTCAAATGGTAAGTCTTGAAGCTTGTTTGTATGTATTCTTGCACCGAACATTTTAAGTGAAGCTCCTTTAGGAAGCACCCTTATAATGTCTATGTGATTCCAAGTATAAGGTGTCCAACCATTATTTCTTTTCAATACCTCAAACTTGTCATCACTAAGTATCAGTTCATCTGATAATCTTTTAAGCTCGCCGTTTGAAACATGACCTCCGTTAAGAAGCTTCAATATCATAGGCATATCATACCATCTTGAATTAAAACCCACTGTCAAGATTTTCTTATTATCACAAAATATTTCCCTAAGCTCTTTATCAAAGGTGTAAGGATGCTCTTCGTCGTACTCAAATTCCAATATCTGACCGCATAAAGATTTGAGTACGATAAGAAAATAGTTTGTATAACACTCGGTATCCAAAAACCATTTCATAATTAATAGCCATCTCCAGAGCCATCTTTATAGCCATAGCCAGAGCCAGAGTCATAGCCATCTCCACAGCCAGAGCCAGAGCCATGGCCAGAGCCAGAGCCAGAGTCAGAGCCAGAGTCATAGCCATAGCCATCTCCATAGCCATGGCCAGAGCCAGAGCCAGAGCCATAGCCATCTCCACAGCCATGGCCAGAGCCATCTTTATAGCCATGGCCAGAGCCAGAGCCAGAGCCAGAGTCATAGCCATAGCCATCTCCACAGCCATGGCCAGAGCCATCTCCATAGCCATAGCCATCGCCAGTTTTAATTTGCCTTATTCTTTCCATATTTGTATAACACTCGGTATCCAAAAACCATTTTATAATTAATAGCCAGAGCCATCTTTATAGCCATAGCCATCGCCAGAGCCACAGCCATAGCCATAGCCACAGCCATAGCCATAGCCACAGCCATCGCCAGAGCCAGAGCCAGAGCCATGGCCATAGCCATAGCCAGAGCCATCTTTATAGCCAGAGCCATGGCTATAGCCATCTCCATCTCCATAGCCATAGCCATGGCCAGAGCCATCTCCACAGCCATGGCCAGAGCCATCTTTATAGCCATAGCCAGAGCCATCTTTATAGCCATCTCCATAGTCATCTCCATAGCCATGGCCATCGCCAGTTTTAATTTGCCTTATTCTTTCCATATAGGTACACTTTTAATATTTTCTTATTATCACAAAATAGTTTGTATAACACTCGGTATCCAAAAACCATTTCATAATTAATAGCCACAGCCATGGCCATCGCCATAGCCAGAGCCATAGCCAGAGCCAGTGCCATCTCCATAGCCATGGCCATAGCCATCTCCATCGCCATAGCCAGAGCCATCGCCAGAGCCATCTTTATAGCCAGAGCCATCTCCATAGCCATAGCCAGCATAGCCATCTCCATCGCCATAGCCATAGCCAGAGCCAGTGCCATGGCCAGAGCCAGAGCCATCTTTATAGCCATAGCCATCTCCAGAGCCATGGCCAGAGCCATGGTCAGTTTTAATTTGCCTTATTCTTTCCATAGTCATCTCCATAATTAATAGCCATGGCCATCTCCAGAGCCATAGCCATCTCCATCGCCAGAGCCAGTTTTAATTTGCCTTATTCTTTCCATAGCCATCTTTATAGCCAGAGCCAGAGCCAGTTTTAATTTGCCTTATTCTTTCCATATAGGTACACTTTTAATATTTTTTTCAGCTTCTTTTGATACCTTTAAAATTTCAATAGCTCCAAGCAACAAAACCTCTTTTACTTCGCAAGGAAATTTACACTTTTGAGGTTTACTACTCCCTTCTTCTGCTAGTTGTGAGAGAGAAGCCGCCCCGTCCCACTCCCAAATTCTACGTGCATTAGTTAATATAACTTCTGTACCACTTCTTCTTTGTAATGTTCCAGCAAAAACTCCTGCTGAATATGTGCGGACTATTACGTACTTATTCAATAAAAAATCTTCTATTGTTGTTTTTTCTTCAAAATTATTTTCTTCAACATTAACTAGTTTTAGAATTAATTTTAATAAATCATTATTGTTCATAGTTTTCACCGTGTTAAATTGTTAATAATTATTTTAAGTTTAAACCTTTATTAAAAAGGAATGTGGTCTGATTCTAATTCTTCTGATTCTGGTGCAACATCATCTAACAACATTGCGAATTTATCAGTAGCATCTTTTGGTGCATTACCTGTTAAAATAGGATCGTCATCCCGCAGATGTTTAACATGTTCAAGTCTACAAGATACTGTGTTATTACCATTAATAAAAAAAGTAACCATGGCATGTACTATAGAACCTCTTTTTATTAGTTCCTTGTCTATAACAGGATCGTTGTTTTTATCAGTTAATTTTGGTCTTGAAAAATTTGAAGAACTTACTCTATAATAATCTCTTAATATTTTTTTGGATTCATCTGCCTTAGCCATAGGTGCTAAATCTTTAAATACCTTATGATTTTCACTTTCTAAAGCAATTTTATTTTCTTTGAATAATGTTTCGATAAGAGTTTTTATTTCTTCAACTTTTTCAGAATGTTTTGTTTTATTTAATAGAAAACTACAGGCGTATTTTCTTTCTTTCTCGTCCCTAGGGTATTTAGGATATATTGCTTTTTCAAATAAAGACGGATAATCTATCTTTACATTTCCTAAAACTACTTCTATTAACTTTTTTTCAGTACTCATAATTTTTTTTACCTTTTTAATCTAAATTTTTTAACTTATCTTCTACTGCTTGTAACACTTTTCCGATTAATTCTTTTTCGGTTAATTTACTTATTTGTTCACTATTTAATAATTTTTTAGCTTGTCCTATTCCGATAATGGTTTTCTTGATGTTATAAGCTTTATCGCCAAACATATTCACAAGCTTTTCTTCTGCTTCTTTTATCCATTTTCTATTTGAATATTTGTCTACTAAAGAATAGCCGTTTATATGACCGCCGTTTTCAAGAATACCCTTAGCGTAATCTTCTAAGCTGTTTATATATAACAACATAATCTCACGTTTGTCAAGAAATTCTTTTAATTCGTCAGTTGTAAGCGAGCATTTATCCTTTAGTTGTATGTTAGTAGATAACGGCTTACAGATAGCTTTTGCCTTGCAGAACTTACAAGCTTTTACACTTGGTTTAAATTCTGGCTCTAACTGTTTACACTTACGAACTACGTTTTTATAAAAGTTATCGCTTATAATCCATTTGTATTTTTCTTCTTCGTCTAAAGACCAACAGCTATTAGTAAATGTCGGTTGGAAAATATGAAGATGTAAGTCGTAATCCTTTATTGTATGGTATTTACTTTGTATATACCCTTTAGCATAACATAATAACTGCAAATTATTTTCAGCTTCAACTTTTACGCCGTAACCGAATTTGAAATCTATAACGTGAACTTCATATCTACCATCACAGTTATAACCTCTTACAATAAGGTCTACTGTTCCTTTTTCCTCATCACTTATAAACGGTAAATCAAATCTCTTATCCAAAATAACATCTGCTTCCGATATACTACTATGTATAGATACAAAAGACTTGAAACAATTAAGTATTAAATCTTTACTGCTATTTTCAACGTATTTTACATTCTCAAGGTAATGTAAAAAGCCGTCATAAGTGCTTTTATCATACTCACCCTCTGTACTTGCGATAGTTCTTAACCAATCATTGCTGGCAATAGTTACCAACTCATGACATATTATCCCTACTTCTGCGTACTTACTTGTGGTGTTAGGTAAATCCTTTTCCATCAAGTAGCTGGCAGGGCATAAGTACCTACGCTCAAATGATGATGGTGAGAAATCTGTGTGTTTTTTCATCTTATTTACCATTAACTATATTATAAATTTCATTAACTTTTTTTACTAATTCTTCATTTTCCAATTTTGGTTTATTTTCCATCAATAATTCTAAAATATATAGTTTAGCGCCCAAATTACGATATTCTGATATATTGTAACTAGTAAGGACTATTATTAATAAAGATGAAATAAACACACCTATTCTTGTTAAAATTTTACACTCACAATTACTCATTACTTGCTCCTTGTTTTCAAATATTCATCTATCTTTTTACTTTCTTCTGCTATTGATTTTCCAACACTAAGACGTAATTTATCATAGACACTTACGTACGTCTGATCTCTTTCATAATCCACTTTATCTTCAACCTCTATTTCAATTGTAATGTTCTCATAATTACCTAAATTTCTAATAATCTTCTTCTTGTAAGTTACTTTCATTTTCTTTTACCTCTTTTTTTCTACTTACCAATCGCCAACGACATTCTCTTTTAAGAAATGGAAAATTCTTATTTCTTAAAAAAGTTGCTAAATCATTTCGTAATTTTTTATTTATATTTGTTGTTGAATAACCTAATCTTTTTAAAATATCAGTACAGTTATATAAATCAGTTTTAGTATTTATTTCTTCTGTAAATTCTACATAAAACAAATCTTCAAAAGTATCCTGTAATGTAAATTCTTCATTTAGTTTTTTCTGCACCTCCTTATTTTCTACAGATAGTTCAAAATTAATCCAGTCTTCACTCTCAAAAACCTGTCTATATAATTGCAACATGTCTATCCCGTGTCTTCCGTTACAGAAGATAGCAAGTCCATCTTCTGTTCTATAATCGTTATCTAGAGGAAGTACCATAAACCTTGTTGCACCAGTATTATCTTTCAAAAAGTAATAATCGTTAGTTGAGGCAATAAAACTGGTAGTTCTCTCAAAGTCCACAGGGTAGGTTACCCATTTTACTTTCATTGTATCTACAGTCCTACCGAAAAAAGCTTTAAACGCATTGATATCGCTGTGCTTAAATGATTTCTCAATCTCACCAAGTTCAATAATCAATTTCCTTATAACCCCTAAGGTGTGTTGGTCATCGTCAGTTTTAAGCGTAGCCCCGACTGCCACATATCTATTTTCCAGTTCATAAGGCATAAGGTTTTTTACCCACGTTGATTTCCCACCCTCTTGCTGTGATTGTAAAACTAATAAATACCTTGGTATATTCTTACTGCCTTTTTTAACACTGGTAAAACAACTGGTATAAATAAGCTGTTTCAACCAAGTTAAAACATAGGTTCTCTTTAAGTCTTCATATTCGGGTTTTACTCTAATACTTGAGTAAAAATTTTCTAGTCTATCAATACCATCCCATTTACAAACCTTAATCATGTTTAAAAACGAATTGTATTTATGCTCCATTGCATATTTATAGTAATATTCACTAGCCCTATTAATAGGTAAGTTGTTTCTTGCAAGTAAGTCCTTAATTTCAACTATCCCTATATTCTGATCCAATTCACCTGAAAGAGTTATATTTTTAGTTATAACATCAAAACCTAAATCCAGTTTGTAAAACTTAACTAGTACACAGAAATTAGAGTACGTATCTTTAAGTCCTATTTTACCCTGTTTATTCGGTTCTTTCTGGTCTGGAAAATATTTAATAGGGACTAATTCATATTTGTTAACATCTATTTTTGACTCCTCATTTTCAACATAGATAAAAGTTTCTTTTTCACTATTCTTTTTAAGTATTTTAATAATTGTTTTAAAAGTCTTCGGCTTTTCCTTACTATCCTTGAATTTATTCCAAGTGTATTTTGTTTTACTACTACTCTCACAACACCATTTTTCCCATTTGATTAATCCCTCCTCACTACCTTGATATTGATGGTGCAATATCATTCCGACATTAAGCCAATCCTCATAGTTAAGTAGCAACCCCGTCTTCTCATCAAATCCAACCAACTTTTTATACTCATCAAGATAGAAATTGATTCTTTCTTCTGCAAGACTTGGAATAGGTAAATTGTTAGTAAGAGTCTTAAATTCCTTTTCAAAATCCTGTTCTTGATTTTGAGGCGTAACTACTTGATTGCTCTCACCTATAAAATAAGCTTTTCCCTCAACATAAACCATTTCAAAATCAGGCGAATTATAAGGTAATCTTGATAAAGTGTTATTCCCAAAACTATTAACCTGATCTATAGCTGTTACAAGATTACTACTGAAATTTTGAGTAAGATTAATAAGTATTGCCGATTTCTCACTAGGTATAAAGTTTCCATTAGTAAATATAATTAACCTTACTCTAGGGGTTTCTTGAGTATGAGAGCCTGTTGTATAATATAAATAATTAAGTCCTAGTAAGGATTCTGTAATTTCTTCTTTTAAAGCTTCATAATTACCGCTATAGCTGTCAAAATCAAGTACTATGCTACTATAGTATTTTATGTTTTCTGTTACTCTAGCCCCATTTAAATCGTTATATTCTGCTAATATAAAATGCTTCTGTTCATCTTTATTCTCAGTTGCTAACTTTTGATATTTCAAAAGATTATTATAAAATTCAAGAGGTGTAAAACTAGTTGTTTTTACACCCTCTTGACCCATGTTTGATATTCTGACATGAGGAAAAGTAGTTATTGTTATTTTGTGCATGATTATAATTATTTGGGATTATATTTACTGATTAAGTCAACAATAGCCTCACGAACCAACATTGTTATTGATATAGGATATCCTGTATCAATACTACGTTTACTTGCCAAAGATTGCAAGTCTGTGTAAATATCCTTTTTTATATTAACCGAGTAGGTTTTGTTATGTTCAAACATCTTCTTCCTCCAATATTTCAACCTTACTTAATACAAGGTCAATAGCTTCAAGTAATGATAGTTTTTCACTATTCGCTATTGTTCTTAATAGTTCGTAATGTTTCAGTTCTTCCAAATTAACCAGTAAGTCTGCTTTAATCATTTTTACCCCCCAAATCTTTTTCATTTTTACCCCCTTGTAATAATTTATTCAAAGTATCAGTACTTGGACTACAAATAACACAGTAAAAACATAAAAATATTAAGAATAACAACATATTAACACCCCCTGCTATTTGAATTATAGAAATCTTCACGCAATTGTCTGTTTTCCTTAAGGACTATTTCATTTAACTTCTCACCGACAGCGTACCTTAACTCTTCGGGTTTATAGTTGCTTGCGTAGTATTCCAAGTTATCAACCTCAAGAGATACTGCTTTATCAAATAAGTGTTTATATTGCCTATCAGTCTGTATTTTTAGAGCTTCTATCAATCTAAAGTGATTGGTAGCGTATTTTCTAATTTGGGTTTTCATTTTTAATTACCTCATAATAAAAGTTATTTTAGCAACGTTGTAGTTATACATTTCCCAATATTCACCTTTTGTTATAAGTCTATTCTTAAAATCATCCCTTAACCTCTTATTTTCTTCTACATAAAACCAATATGAACTCATACAATATAAACACATACCTACTACCCTTTAAATTTTAAGTGATAATCAAGTAATAAAGCCTTAGCAACTGCTGGCGACATTATATCTGATATGCGATTAAGCATATTGTCCGACATTTCTTTTTTAAACACTATTAATATATCTTCTGCTACTTTATCTGTTTCTTTTTTACTTATTGCAGGTTCAGATTGAAGAAAGTCTTTTAAATAGTTTTCTATTTTTTGGCTAGATGTTTTCATTTTATAACTCCTTTTTTTTGATTTTCTCTTTTAAATTTTACTTGTGTCTATTAAATAGTAGCAGGTTTTTATACTGCTACTTGTTCTTTAAGTAATTTGCATTTTATAACTCCTTTTTAAATTAATGTTTGTATAAATTATATTATCAGTAAATAATTATGTTGTCAATAGATAATTATAATTATTTTTATGTTTTTTATGTTTTTTATGTTTTTTATGTTTTTTATGTTTTTTATGTTTTTTATAAAATTTATTTTTAAAAGATACTCACTATCCTCACCTTACTCACCTAAAAATAGCTATTTTTATAGATACTCACCTAAAAATAGGTAATTTTTATAGATACTCACACCCCTTAAAAACCTTTTATTTATTACCTTATATGTATATAGAAGAGAGTAAGGTGAGGATAGTGAGTATAATATACGTATAGAGAAAATTTTAAAAAGAAAATTATATTCTATACACATACGCAGGAGAAAAGTTTATCACCTTACTAACAAGAATGTTGGAATGTTTTATGAAAACTGCTGTTGAAGGGGTGTGAGTATGTGGTTTTTAGATACTCACCTTACTCACCTTACTCACCAATGTTGAGTATGTGTATAACTTTGTAGGTAACTTTTTATTAATTTGATTTCGGTATTAAATCATAATTGAATTTATTAATCAACAGCTATTTTCTTTTATTTTTAGGTCTGTACATCAAACGCCCTTTTTGTAATAGTAAGTTATTGATTTTCGCAGGTTTTATTTATTTTAAAAATTTAATAAAATAAATATTGACAGAAATAAATTCACTGTTATACTGAAATTACAAACAATTAATGAGGATTTTATGAGAAAGTTTAATAAATACACTAAAAATTTAGGTTATGTTGATAGTTTTGTTTATTCTTATGGAAATAGGGTAGCAGTGATTGATTATAAAAGATGTGTTTTGTGGGTTTTAGATTGTTGTAGTCGTCATACTACTACAAAACATATTAATTATGTTGCTAAAGAATTAGATTTAAAAGTTAATCAAGTAAGTATTGGTATATAAATATATGCAAATAGATATTAAGAACATCAAAAACGTTAGAAAAATACACCCTAACGGAGCTTTACGAATAAGGGAATGGAACAAATACACAAAAAAAGGTGCTTTAGTGTATGTTGATAAACTAAATGAATTTAGTTATAAGGTTTCATTACTTAACAAAGATGAGTTTATAGACAACAAAATTACCGAATAACGAATTTTAACGTATGTTTTACGCTTATATTTATAATTTATAGGGAAACACCCATTAAACTATAAAACAAGCGTAAAACATAGGTTAAAATCGTTTATTTAGTATTTGGTACTAAATTTGACAATTGAGTTAATTTATGATATAGTGTTGAAAAATTAATGAAGTAACATGTGCAAACTATTTTAAATAACTCACCAACACTTAATACTAAAACTTTAGTAGAAAGAATAAAAGAACTTGCTAGGTGTGTTGATGCGGTATCTAAAAAGAATCGTGATTTGGAACTTGAAATACTTAAATTAAAAAGATTTACAGGAATTGAGTCAATAAATGACAAGTAAAATAAACCTATCTCAATCACATATCAACAGTTATAAAAATCCTGATGATATCAAATTTAAAAAAGTCTATGATGAGTGGGATAGGATTAATTCCACTGTAGATAGACGTATTTTTATTATTAACGACGATGCTTTTGAGAAATTTAAATTAAAACAAATAAAACTCAAATATAAAAATCAAATTGAATATCTTAACGAAATAAGGCAAAATGGCTATATCGGTTGTGTTGGGTTAGCAGGTAAATATTCAAGATTTAATAGACTATATAAATGATTTTGAATGAATGAAATGAATGCTTAATATTTCTTTTGAAATAACACAATTACAAGGTGCTATCAAAAAACAACAATTGGAAATTAAAGCTTTACAGGATAAATTGGAAAAATTATTAAATTCTAAAGTTAAAGTATCCTCAGTTCTTAAAAGCCAACAGAAAGAATTTGAAAAGTTGACAAAAGAAAATGCAAGACTGCGTGATAAAATATCTCAAAAGATAAAGAAAAAAGAACTATCTTGTATGCAGGAAGTAGAATTTACGGATCAGAATATTGCAAAAGTAAAAGATATGGCTATTTGTATGACTAAAGAGCAAATAGCTAGACGATTCAACATGTCTCTTGCAACATATCTAAAAAGAGAAGAAAAATTACCAGAACTTAAAGAAGCTTACGAATGCGGTAAGCACGAATTTATGGCAGAAGCTACATCTAAATTAGTAGAACATATTAGAAATAATGATACTAAAATGTTACAATACTTCATGGATAATAGTATGAAGTACAGACAAAATGATCAATCTCAAATAACAATAACACAAGAGTTTTTAGAAAAACCATTAAAAATTGTAAGCGGTGATGGTAACTATGAAGACGAATTAATGGATAAATATTACAAAAAAATTATGTCTATAAAAATAGATAATAACGTTAGTAATGAAGAATAAATTTGATATTTATAATATTGAGCCTTGGGCTTCTAATTTATATAAACCACGTCCTTATAAAGTTTTACATGGTGGTAGAATGTCAATGAAGTCTACTAGTACAGTGTTAGCACAACTTAGATTGTCTTTTAACATGACTTCAAGAATAGTAGCTGCGAGAGAAGTATTAGAAGACATAAAAGACAGTGTGCACGCTTTATATTGTAGAGTAATTAATGATGTTGAAGAGTATCGGAATTTTTTTCACATAACAAACGATTATATTGTTAATAAAGCAAGTGGTGTAGAAATTTTATTTAAAGGTATAAGAGATCATAGGGTTAAGGGAATAAAATCTGTAGAAAACATCGGTATCTTGTGGTTGGAAGAAGGGTCTTTTATTAGTAAATACGCTTGGGATATAGTAGACGCTACTCTTAGAGAACAGGGTTGTGAACTGTGGGTAACTATGAATCCTGAAAATGAAACTGATTATTTATACCAACAATTTATTTTAAATAAAGGAAATTATGGGGAAGAGTTATTTATTAAACAGTTAAATTGGTATAATAACCCTCATTTAAATACAGATGCCATTGCAAAAATCATTAAAATGCGAGAAAATGATTTTGAAACATATCTGCACGTATATGGTGGTGAATGTTTAAGAAACAGCAATTATCACGTATTTAAAAAAGATTTCTTTGTAGTACAGGAATTTGAAGAACCTCAAGGAATACACCCTTATTATGGTTTGGATTTTGGTTATACTGATGCCTCCGCAGGTATCAGATGTTATTTACATGATGATAATATATATGTTACTCACGAATTTAAAAGAACACATGTTACAGCAAATTACTTAGGTGAAGAACTGGAAAAAACACTTAAGGATTATAAGAAAAATGGGAAATATGTAATAATTGCCGATAGTGCAAGACCTGATAATATAAAATTAATGACAGATTTAGGATATCCTGTTAAACCTACTATAAAAGGTGCTGGGTCAGTTGAAGCTGGAATTACATATATCAAGACTTTTAAAAAATGTTATGTACATCCTCGTTGCAATGAGTTTTTGAAAGAAATTTATAATCTTAAATACGAAGTTGACAAACGTAGCGGTCAGATTAAGGATAAGATTGAGGATAAAAACAACCATCTTGTGGATTCTTGGCGATATAGTCTTGAGGATTGCATGAAAAACAGATATTATGTTGAAGAGAAATATGATAATAAATTAAGTAATGTTTCTTGGGTATAATTAATATTTGTTTTTTAAATGGACAATAACACAATCCGAATATTCAGTTTTCCTGGCGGTGGTGCTAAGGGCTATGGCTCTAATCGTTTTATGCAAAAGTTCTTGCATCAATGGGGAATACCGCAAGCTGATTTCTGGAAATACCCTGATGTTATGTGTGGCACATCTATTGGTGCGTTACTTGCTTCTGGTTATTCTTTTGGCAAAACTCAAGATGAAATGGAAAGCGTTTTTTTAAATGATGTGAAAAGAGCATTTACTATCAGGACAGCGGCAGACGTAGCATCTGGTAGTCATAATGCAAGTGAAGACTCAAATAGACCTAATGTTGCACAAAAATTAGCACTGATAGCTACTGATGATCCTTTTTATAAATCTGCTTATGAAGATTCAAATTATGGAAGTAATATATTGCATCAAGTTCTTGTTGATAATTTTGGTACAAATACCTTAGCAAATTTAAAAACTCCAGTTGTTATTCCTGCATATGAAGAAGACATGAAAAGGTATGTTGTTTTTTCTAATTTCAATGACCCAGCTTATTTTATAGGAAATACTGCAAAAATAGTGGATGTTGCACGAGCTACGTCGGCTGCTCCTATTTATCTTCCTGCTTATAGTTTTAACGGACATATTTATAGTGATGGAGGAATATATGCCAATGATGCAATTTTGGCAGCAATTAATATTGGTTTAACAGTTAAACCGCATAGCACAAGAATAGTTATAGTAGATGTTGGTTGTGGTATAGGTAATATGAGTTTTGACGGTAGCGGATCTGAAACAGGGATATCTAATGCAGCAGTTAGATTATTTGGTTTAATGAATGTTGCTATGACAGGAGGTGAAGAGTATATAAGATATTATCTTGATTATTTATCTAATAGAACTACACTTTTAACTAACAGATCCGCTATAGATTTATATTTTTATAAGTTTCAACCTAAATTTCCTCAAGATTTTCCTAATGAACTTGATAACAGCACGCCTGCTTGGTTTAGTCAGCTAGCTGATTTAATTGATACTCATTATTCAAACGAAAGTGATAAAATCTCAAGTATATTAACACACTTAACGGCATGAAATACGATCGTTTATATAATTTTATCTCGCCTGTAACTGGTAAATTACCGATAGATAGAGGTTATACTTTACTTGGTGATAAAGACGGGAGGTCTTTTGTCTCGCCTATTCTAATTGACGTACGACAAGATATAATTGATCTAAAAAGACAAATAGGGAATTTTGAAGAATTAAAAAAACTAGACCATAACCGAATATGGATAGGTGATTATGATAATCAACCTGTAGAGCAATTACATATAGGTATTATAAATTTACCACCTTTAGCAGAGGCAGTATTTCCAAACCCTATAAGTTCAATTATAGGCGATTTTAGGATTCCAAACCCTACATTTGATTATTTATCCCCTTTTGACTGGGTAATGTCTGGTCCGTTCTTACCTCAAATATATGCTACTAAATATGATACATTTGGTAATCCGACAGGAACTGACATCTCTTCATCCTTAGCGATGACGCAAGTTAGAGCAGCGCAAATAATGAAGCGGTTTGACAATGCTAATTTTATTGTCGGAGCTTCTGTTGTAGAATTTAATTGGGAAAACCCCAAAATGTATCTTATTCCAGAAGCATTAAAGCAAGTATATGGTCTTGGAACAACATATACTTTTACCAAGGCGCAGTCTCTTGGAAATTTACAGACAGGTCTTTTAAAAAATACAGTTAATAATGCCACTGGTACTTTATCAACTGCTATAGCTGGAAAAGATTATGTAGAGGTAGCTGCTCCCATAGCAAACATGCAAATTGCACTTATTAGACCAGAATTAATACAAGAGGGACAAGATGTTGCAAAACTACTTTCAAGAGTAGAAAGATTACCTGTTGCTAACATGTCGAATTTAACTACAGGCAAATATTGGAAAGGAGGACCAAATAATATTCCTACTGAGGTTGCTCTTCCAAATTATGCGTTAGCAGATGCAACCTATATTTTACAACGTCCAAATGTTAATCTTCCAGAGGCTCAAGCGTTATCTACTATAGCAGGTCTTTTAGGTGGTATATTAAAATGTAACAGTTTAGGTATAGTTAGTATTGCCTCTGGTGGTAGTGCGCCACTACTTGACGATTATGTTACACCTACAAATTTAGCGGAAGAAAAAACGGAAAGAATAGGAGCAGATAGTGCAATAGAAACTGCTTTGGTTGCTTTAGAAGCAGAAGTAGAAGCAGAAATTGCAGCTTTAGCAGGAGTGCAGGCTATAAGTATTCTTGGGACTATTTTAGGCTTTATAGGTGTAGCTGTAGGAGGTAAAGCTTATGGAGATTATATTCGTGGGCAACTATTAAATGTTAAAAATAAGTGGACTAGCGCAGATTTAAACGATGAGGGACATAATGCCGTTGGTGATTATGAGTTTAGGTTTCCATCTGGTTATAGTTCAGATGATAGGGGATTTAGTACATTATGGTTTGATTCACACGGTAGGAGTGATGTTCACAAATCAGAAGGAGGCTTGCGTTTATTTTCCTGGGATAGCGGAAGCGATCATCTAGGCTTTGATTCTCCTATTGCACCACTTCATATAGGACTTTTTGGATATCAAAATAAATATCACGCATGGCCCTTTCCTAATCCAACAGCTAAATATAAAGGTTTTATTTTTAGTATACCTGATTTTCACAATGAATCTAGTAGCGATGATTATTACAGATTCCCTAAAAGATTTGGCTTATACGATGTAACAAGAACTATTGGAACGTGGACATCAAACAAATATGGATGGGATAGTAAAGAAACCATATTTGAATACGATTATAACAATTTTAATTTTGAAAAGCCCGTGAAATTTAACAAAAATATTATTTTGCCGATAATAAAAAAAGCAGATATCCCTTTAGATCCTACCTTAGGTATGTTATTATTGGTAGAATGCGATTAAATATTTGAATATATGGCAATAAAATATAAACCACTATTAACGATTAAAGAAAAAACTGCAACTGAACCAGCTGTTTTTCAATCCTTAGCAACTGAGATAACTGGCACTACCAACCAAATCAAAGTAATACCACTTGAAAGTGCTGAATATAATGGTGAAGATTACCAGTTAGGTTTAACTGACAATGTTTTATTGCCTGGGCAATATGTAGGTATACCAAGAGTGTCTTCTGCACCGATTGATCCGCCTTTAGCTTCTTTTTTCATATTAGAAAAAACAGTGCCTTAATGTCTGGAAAAATCTATCAACCTCATGTTACTATTAAAGAGAAGACTACGACTACTCCCGCTAAGTTCTTAAGGTTGCTAACAGAGGATGATTTACCACAAATTAATCCTGAAGTAGACGAAGATATATATGCTTTGTTGCAAACTTTAAATGATGAGATTTTATAATGCCGTTATTTTTGAAAGCACTTGATCCAACAATTGATATTTTAGGTGATGAACAGTTATTAAGATACAATACCGATCAGATTAATAATGAAGCTAATCTATTGCTATTGAATAGTTTTGCGTCTACGGCAAGTGTTTTTCCTTCTACTAGTTTAGCTTTTGCTAGTACCTCTTTAAAAGGATTCCATTTCAAACATGAGCTGACCTCAGGTTCTACGTATGGAAATTTTAGCTTAATGACCTATGATAAGTTTGGAACTAGCACCGATATTTTTAAATATGATGAACAAAGCGCTAGTTTATTCTTTTTTAAAAATGTTTCATTAAACTCAAATAAAATCACTAATTTAG
>Ga0209092_10000411_pt1:0-40000 | contig 41783 bp, 52 predicted proteins | sample FraStrMetagenome_FD_187446 | JGI IMG/M metagenome (GOLD analysis project Ga0209092, IMG submission 187446) | Marine eukaryotic phytoplankton communities from Arctic Ocean - Fram Strait ARC3M Metagenome (SPAdes) (version 2) | ecosystem: Environmental > Aquatic > Marine > Oceanic | place...
AGTACGAGAGGACCGAGAAGGACATACCTCTGGTGTACCAGTTATCGTGCCAACGGTAAACGCTGGGTAGCTATGTATGGAGTGGATAACCGCTGAAAGCATCTAAGTGGGAAGCCCACCTCAAGATGAGTATTCTCATCACGTAAGTGAGTAAGGTCACGGTAAGACTAACCGTTTGATAGGCATTAAGTGTAAGTACAGTAATGTATGTGCTGAGATGTCCTAATAGACCGAGGACTTGAATTTTTTTAAATCATATCAGAGATTTTTATTTATATTAAAGTTTTTTAATATAAATAAAAATCTCTGATACTTTAGGCTTTGGTGTTCTTAGTGTAATATGCGGAACCACGCTGATCCATCTCGAACTCAGTTGTGAAACGTTATAAATCGACGACAATACTTGGAGGGAGACCTCCTGGGAAGATAGTTCAATGCCAAAGTTTTATCTATATATATCTATATTGCTATTGATGCTAAATAATAATAAATTATTCTTAAAATCAAAAAAACTAAAAAAAATTTGTGATATAATTTAAACCTTTAAAAAATTAAAGGTTTAAATTATAAAAAAAACTAACCATTGATAGCTGGAGCTGTGAAAGCAACTGGTAATACATCACCTGAAGCTAAATCTAATGGGAAGTTGTGAGCATTACGTTCATGCATTACTTCGATACCTAAATCAGCACGGTTGATAATGTCAGCCCATGTGTTGATAACACGACCTTGAGAATCTACAACTGATTGGTTGAAGTTAAAACCGTTAAGGTTGAATGCCATTGTACTAATACCCATAGAAGTTAACCAAATACCTACAACTGGCCATAAAGCTAAGAAGAAGTGTAAAGCACGAGAGTTGTTGAATGAAGCATATTGGAAGATTAAACGACCAAAGTAACCATGTGCTGCTACGATGTTGTAAGTTTCTTCTTCTTGACCGAATTTGTAACCGTAGTTAGTTGATTCGTTTTCAGTAGTTTCACGGATTAAACTAGAAGTTACTAATGAACCGTGCATAGCACTGAATAAAGAACCACCGAATACACCTGCAACACCAGCCATATGGAATGGGTGCATTAAAATGTTGTGTTCAGCTTGGAATACTAACATGAAGTTAAAAGTACCAGAGATACCTAAAGGCATACCATCAGAGAAAGAACCTTGTCCGATTGGGTATACTAAGAATACTGCGCTAGCTGCTGCTACAGGAGCAGAGAAAGCTACAAAGATCCAAGGACGCATACCTAAACGGTAGCTTAATTCCCATTCACGACCCATGTAAGATGCAACACCTAATAAGAAGTGACAAACGATTAATTGGTAAGGACCACCGTTGTATAACCACTCATCAACTGAAGCTGCTTCCCACATTGGGTAGAAGTGCATACCAATTGCATTTGAACTAGGAATAATTGAACCTGTGATGATATTGTTTCCGTATAATAATGAACCTGCTACTGGCTCACGGATACCGTCGATATCTACTGGAGGAGCTGCGATGAAACCGATAATGAAACAAGATGTAGCTGTTAATAATGTAGGGAACATTAAACAACCAAACCAACCGATGTATAAACGGTTTTCAGTACTTGTAATCCAAGCGCAGAAGCGCTCCCATAATGATACGCCTTCGCGTCTTTCTAAAGTTGCTGTCATAATAAATTTTTATAATTTTAATTCTTCCCAAGCTTAAATACTTGTTGCTTTTAATTATAAGACGAATAGAATAATTTGACTAACAATTATTTTAATTTACCTATCTTGAGCTAAAGTTAGTTTAAAAAATTCAAAATCGAAGTCAAATTTTGCTCTTGTCGTATTACCACCAACAATAAGACTATTTGTTTTATTATTTTGAATGATCCAGATCTGTGAATAAGTAATATAACTAGTTAAAGTACTAACCATTAAAAACCCAAATCCACTATAAATAATTGGAATACCAGGATCCATTTTTATCTGTAAACCGGTAGAACTTATAATATCTATTAAACTAATAGATTTCTGAAAACGAGTATTTTCATTTAATTCTATATTTCCCAAAAACCCACCAGATTTATCATAAACAGATAAGTATCCTTGAAGATTGTTTGTTAAGAGAGTGAGCCCATCAGTTAACTCTGGATTTGTTGTAATCCACGAAAACCATATTTTATTTGTATCATTACCAACATTAATTAATGAACTTTGGTTGATTTCAAGGTCATCCAATATAAAACGAACCCCGATCAAATCCCAATCAATTTGATAAAAATAATTATTCTTATAAACTGCGGGTGAATTTACATAAATAGTTTTTCGATAAATCTCAGACCCGTTTTCTTTTAAAAAGGAAATATCAGAATAAAACTGAGATACTGCATTTTGTTTATTATATGTTATCCAAAAGTCATTAACTCTCATTACAGTTTTTGGAATTGAAGACACTTCTCCGTTGGCCAATAAATTTTGGATATGAAAACTTTCTGTTTTCGGAATAATTTCTTGAGCTTTAAAACCATCTATAGCACCAACTATTGAACCTAATAAAATCAAAATCATACTAAAATGAACAATTACTGGTGCAAGTCGACCAATTAACCCTTTATAACAGTAAACTATATTTTTTTGCTGAAAGATAGAATATTGGTTATCTTTTAACCTAAAAAGAATTTGATTTAAAGAAATTTTATCTACTTTTTTTAGGATTTTTAATTTGGAGAACTGTCGATCTGTGCGAAAAAACTGACAGCGACGCGCAATTTTCAAAGATGGGACTTGTTGAAGAAATGTACAAGTAAGTAAACTAACCCCAAATAAAGAAATAAGAGAGATAAACCACCATGTCTTATAAACATGATCAAATCCTAGTCTTAAAATAATATCCCACGAAAAAATACCAAATAACTTGTTTGTTAAAGGATAATTCAATTTATATATTTCAATAGATTGATCCTGTTCTATAATTGTTCCAATTATACTTACAAGTGAAATTATTAATAATATAGCTATTGCGAAGCGAAGATCTGCTAATAACCTTAAAAGTCTTTGTTTCATAAAAGAGTTTAGTTTTTATAAATATTTTTAGAAGATGCTAATCGAATACGACCTGATGAAGCCCAATTTTGTAATTTCAAAGTTTGGTTATTTTCTAATTGTGCTAAAGGAATTAATTCTCTTAATGCAAAACAAATATCTTCTGTTGTAAACTCCCGTTTTTCATAAAAAGCATGATACATACCTTCAATAATACTCTGTCGAATTTCTGCGCCTGAAAAACATTCTGATAATAAAGCTAATTTCGGGTAATCAAACATATTCCATGTCTTCGGTCGAAATTCTTGTATATGAATTTTAAAAATCTGTTCACGTTCTTGTTTTTTTGGTAAATCCAAAAAGAAAATTTCATCAAACCTACCTTTTCGAATAAGTTCTAATGGTAAAAGATCTATGTTATTTGCAGTTGCGACAACAAAAACAGGTTTTGTTTTTTCAGAAAGCCAGCTTATAAATGTCCCTAAAACTCGATTACTAGTTCCACTATCTCCTTTGTTATCATTATTACTAAATGCTTTATCAATCTCATCAATCCATAGTATACAAGGTGAAATAGCTTCAGCTACCTCAATCATTTGTCTTAGTCTTGATTCGGATTCACCTACAATACCACCAAATAGTTTTCCAACATCTAATTTCAATAGCGGTAATTGCCACTCTGTTGCTATTGCTTTAGCCGTTAAAGACTTCCCAGTACCTTGAATTCCAATTAAGAGTAATCCACGTGGAGTTGGTAAACCATAATTCAAGGCTTGAATACTAAATGATATTTTTCGCTTATTTAACCACTCTTTCAAATTATCGACTCCACCTATATTTTGAATTTTTTCATCTGTTGACCAATAATCGAGAATTTCGGTTTGGCTTATAATTTGTTTTTTTTCACTCAATAAAACTGAAATGCTACTTTCATCAATAGTCTTGTAACTGGCAATAATTTTTGATAAAACTCGTCTAATACGTTCCAGCGACAAGCCTTGACAAGCTCGTGTTAAATTTTCAATTAATTTTGAATCTATTTTAAGACTCAAAGAAGTAATTAAGCGATTTAGTTCTTGATTAATCTCATTTTCCGTAGGTAATTGAAATTTAATAACTGTTATTAGATCTCGTAACTCTTTTGGTATATTGAGTTCTGATCCAATAATAATGATCGTCTTAGGTTGTAGTTTCAGAATACGGCTAAGGTTTCTTAACTTACGAGAAATTGAAATATCAGTTAGAAATCGATTAAAATCTTTTAATAAAAACAGTGCTGGAGTTTCAGAAGTTAATCGTTCGATTAATTCGAGAGCTTGTAAAGGGTTTCGTTTAGCAAATCCCTCATTATTTGGGTTGTTTGTATAACCATCGACAAAATCCCAACTATAAATACTTCGATTAAAGTTTGATTTAATGGTTTTTCTTATAACATATTCAGCTCGATCTTCTTCGATTGTATTTATAAAAATAATTGGGTAACGAGCCTTTAGTAAAAGAGTTAATTCATCATTAAAATTCATAAATAAAGAATTGTATAAAATTACTATTTATCTTAATTTGAAATAAAAAATATTTATTATTAGAGTTTTTTTAATTACTCTAATAATAAAATTTTAACGTCTAAGCGTTAGTTGTTTTCGACCTTTTCGACGACGATTACGGATTATTTTTCGACCTTTAGACGTTAACATTCGTGCACGAAACCCAGAAACTTTAAGTACAGAATATCGACTTTTATTCGATAATGTTTGTTTAGGCATAACGATTTTAATAAGAATATATAAAATAAATAAAAAGTTTAATGTTATTTTTAATCACAGCATTGATGATCTAATAAGATCATAAATAATTAAATGTCTTGTTATTTGACTTCGATTCTGAAATAGTTCATAAGCATCATCTTTATATTCAAATAATGGATTTCTCTGGCCATAACCACGCCATCCGACAGCGTCACGTAGTAAAGACATTTTTTGTAAATGCTCTTTCCAGGAAATATCAATATAAAGCAAAATTAAAGTCCTTTCTAGGGCTAGAATAATGCCAGGTTGTCTTACTTCTAATTCTATAATTTTCGACTGGTAACATAACCAAAATTCCTGAAATAAATAAGTTTTAAGCTCTATAGTATCTATGTCCAAAAATTTTAAATTAAACTTAGAAAATAAATTTACTATTAGATTTGTCCCAAGAAAATTTTCAATTAAAAAAAGAGCTTGACTTGTTTGGATTTTTTTATTTTTTATTTCATTAAAAATTTCTGAAATTACCTGTTCACCATACGCCAAAACTTTATCTCGAACAGATTTACTTTCCAGGATTTGTCTTCGTTCATAATAGACAACATTTCGTTGCTTATTTAAAATCTCGTCATAGTCGAACAAGTATTTTCGTCCATCATAATCAGCTTCTTCAATCCTCTTTTGCGCAGAATCTAAACTTTTCGTTAAAAACTTCGATTCCAAAGGAGAATCATCTAAAAATTGATTTTGCATAAAATCTTGAATTTTGGGTCCACCAAAAAGACGTAATAATTTATCATCTAAACTTAAAAAAAATCTTGATAAACCAGGATCTCCTTGTCGCCCGCATCTCCCACGTAATTGATTGTCAATACGACGCGAATCATTTCTCTCAGTTCCAATAATATATAAACCTCCTAGATTCTTTACGACAAGATTATCTAATTTTTGATTTTTTTTCCGGTAAATCAATAACTGGTTTATTAAGAATTTAATAGAGCATTCATACATATATTTCGGACTTTGGATTTGATCGCTTTCATTTAAAATTTTTAAGATTTCAGTATCTGATAAGCGTAAGAATTCCTCATCCACAATCAGTGAATCTAAAACACTTATAAATTTTTGTGGCAGTTCAGAAAAGTTGTTTAGTAATACAAAGATAGACTTCGAAGAGTTTTGGGGAATTTGATTTTTATAGAAGACTAAAAGTGTGTACAATTGCTTTCGTATTTGAAATTCGATATTACCTCCTAAAATAATATCTGTACCTCTTCCAGCCATATTTGTTGCAATAGTAATATTTCCTTTTTTACCCGCTTGTGCAACAATTTCTGATTCCCGTCTAACATTTTCTGGTTTTGCGTTAAGCAGTTGATAAGAGAGTTTATATTCCCTAAGTAACTGGGCTAACATTTCAGATTTCTCAACAGTCGTTGTTCCAATTAGAATGGGTTGACCACTTAACGCTACTTTTTTACACTCTTTTGCAATGGCAGTCCATTTTGAAAGTTGGTCTTTATAAATCAAATCCGACAAATCATTTCGGCGATTGGGATTATTCGTGAAAACTTCCTCAACAGGTAAATTATAAATCTTTTCAAACTCTAGTTCAGCTGTTTTGGCAGTTCCAGTCATTCCGGATAACTTTGGATATAGCAAAAAGAAATTTTGATAAGTTATAGATGCAACTGTTTCAGTGTTTTCTCGAATGGGTAAGTTTTCTTTAGCTTCAATAGCTTGATGTAAACCATCGCTCCATCGTCGATCAGCCATAATTCGTCCGGTAAACTCATCGACAATTATAATTTGTTGATTTTGAATTATATAATGAACATTACGAAAGAACAAAGTACTAGCTTTTATTGCATTAATTATGTAAGGAATCCATGGATCTTTCAGATTATATAAATCTTCAACACCTAAAATTTTTTCAATTTGTAAATTCCCCTGCTCTGTTAAAATTACATTTTTATTTTTTTCATCAACTTTGAAATGGACATTTACTTCCAAATATTGTGTAATTTCAGCTGCGATTACAAATTTTTCAAGAAATGTTTGAATAGTACTTGATAAAATTAAAGGTGTTTGAGCTTCATCGATTAAAATTGAATCAACTTCATCTACAATACAATAATTAAAAGGTCTTAAAACAACATCTTTTATGTTCAATGCCATATTATCTCTTAGATAATCAAACCCAAGTTCGTTATTTGTAACATATGTAATGTCGGCTAAATAATTATCTTGTCGTTCATTTACTGTCATATTTTCTTGAATTAGACCAGTATCTAAACCCAAGAATCGATAAATCTGACCCATAGAAACTTGATCTCGACTTGCTAAATAGTCATTAACTGTAACAATATGAACACCTTTTTCAGTTAAAGCATTTAAAGAAGCTGGTAAAGTAGCAACTAGTGTTTTCCCTTCGCCAGTTCGCATTTCGCCAATCCGTCCATTATTAAGAACCAATCCCCCAAGTAATTGTACATCAAAATGCCTTAAACCAAGAGTACGTAAACTGGCTTCTCTTGTAACTGCAAAACATTCAGAAATTATCGAGGATAAATTTTTCTCTGCTTGATATTTTCTTTTTAGCTGAAATGTTTTCGCTCGTAATTCAGAATTAGACAAGATCTTAAGATCTTTTTCTAATAAGTTTATTTGATTTATAAGACTTTGATACTCATTTGCTATTGAATTTTTATAAAATAAGTTTTTTATCATTTTCTAATTCAATAAATATCTACTATAAAGTAAATTTAATGTCGTGTTTTTTATTTAATCTGAGCTAAAAAATAACATTCACTCGTTTGTGTTTAACATCCTTATAATCAAATTTAACTGTTCCATCCGTTAGAGCAAATAATGTAAAATCTTTCCCACATCCAACGTTTAATCCTGGTTTAAATCTCATTCCTCTTTGACGAATTAAAATATTACCTGCTTTGACAGCTTCTCCTCCAAATTTCTTAACTCCAAGTCTTTTTGAATTGGAATCACGACCGTTCTTTGTACTCCCAGCACCTTTTTTGTGAGCCATTATAACTCTCCTAAATTTTAAAAAATATTAATATCTTCAATTAAAACTCTTGTCATTTCTTGGCGATGACCTTGTTTTTTTCGTGTTTTCTTTTTAGGTTGCATCTTATAAACAATCGTTTTTTTACCTCGTAAATGTTTTAAAACTTTACCTCTTATTTTTACATTCTCTAAATAGGGTTTGCCTACAAGCAAGTCATTTTCATTATTAAATAGTAAAACTCTATTAAAAATTATTTCTTTTCCTAGTTCTATAGGAATACGATTAAAATCGTAATATTTCCCTATTTCGATCCAAAATTGTCTTCCGCTTATTTCGACAATTGCATACTTCATAGATTAAAAAACATTATCAAAATACTCATTATATAGTACATAAACATTTTAGCTAAAGTCAAATTTTTTAAAACTGGATAAAAAAATTAAATCTTTAATTGTGATAACTCTCGATAAAAAAATTGAAAAGCCTTTGACTTATATGATTGTGGATTTGTTAAGATTGAAATCGGCCGAGTAATTTTCGTGTTTTTAATTTTAATAACTGAGATTGTTTTTGATAGAATTTCCTTTTCGATAGCTGATGAAAAAACAAAAGCTGCTCCGATACCTAAATCAACGGCTGTTTTTATTGCTTCGATTGAATTTAATTCCATAATAATATTAAATTTTTCTATTTGAATATCATTTCGAACCAGAATACCATCAATAAATTTTTGAACTGTTGAAGCGGGTTTTAAACTTATAAAATTTAAACTGTATAGTTCACTTTTCTTTATAAATTTTTTCTTTCCTAAAATGAAAGGGTGAGATTTTGGTAAAATTAAACATAAATTATCTTCTACAAAATCTTCTATCTGTAAATCCTTCTTTAATTCTTCGGGAACTAAGCCTCCAACGATAGCAATATCAATTTGACGATTTAAAATACTTTTTGAAATATTCTGAGTTGATTCAACTTGAATTTTAAAATTTATTTGAGGATAATTTTGAGCAAATAAAGATAATATTCGAGGTATTAAATATGTTCCGACTGTTTGACTTGCTCCAACTATTAAACTACCTCGATCTCCGTTTTTAAAATCATTTAGGGACCGACAACTCTCTTCACATAAAGTTAAAATTCGTTCAGAATATCGAAGAAAGATCTTCCCAGCTTCAGTTAAAGAAAAATTCCTAGCTTGTCGGTCAATGAGTAAAACCCCTAAGCGACTTTCTAATAATTTAATCTGTTTACTTAATGTTGGCTGCGAAATATATAAAATTTCTGCTGCCCGTGTAAAATTTTTCTCTGCTGCAACTGCTTTTAAAATTCTCAATTGTTGTAATGTAAAAGGAAGAGTCATTTGATCTAAATCTTATATAAAAAGCAATTAAATGATTCTTTGTAAATAAAAATAATTAAAAGTGCGGATGGAGAGACTCGAACTCTCAAAACAAAAGTTACTAGGACCTAAATCTAGCGCGTCTACCAATTTCGCCACATCCGCTTTTCAGTTAGACTTAAATTTTTAAGATTTTTTTAGTGCAAAAAGAAATCTTAAAAATTTTTTTAAAACAGTCTGTTTTTTTTTAGTTCTCTTCTATAGTAGTGTTGGTTTCTTCGGATGAAGAAGAAGATACGTATCTCTCAGGATACTGTTGAGCTAAATTAGTAAAATCAGTCTTATCCCAAGAAGTTAAATCTTCAACATACTGCTTCGAATTAAACTTCAAGATCGATTTCGCATTAGATAACGCTTTATCTGCGGCCTTCTTGGCTTTACGCTTCCAAACAGCTCTTCTAGAATTTGTTTTAGAATCAGATGTACGTTTCTTAGGTACAGCCATTTAAAATCTCCTAAATAACATCTTAAAATTTAATACTGGAACACTATACAAACATTACATAAAAAATACAAGAGAAAAATAAAAATTTTAAGAAATTTCTCTCGTATTTTTTCGTAGGAACCTAAAAAATTAACGCGTAAGACGTTGAATTTGTTGAATAGCTAAACGAAAAATATTAAATAAAGCCCAAGAAGCAGCAACTAAAACAGGTGCAGCAATTACTAATAAACGAGTATCCATAATTAACAATCCTTTTATAATTATTTATATCTTATAATTAACAATACAAAAAATAATATTAATAAATAATATTATAGTTAATAAATTATAAAATAAAAAATATTTTGTTCTATAATATGGTTAGGATAAATAGAACAAAATTCAAACAAAATATATGTCACATTTTACAAACATTAAAACTCGATTTCAAAATATATTTTATTTAGAAAAAGCTTTGGACAGATTAAATATAAATCATCAAAAACGAGAAAAGATTACTTCAAAGTCTGATATTGAATTAAATTATACTGATCTTATAATTTCTCAATCGAATGGTTCAGATATAAAATTTTGTTGGAATGGTGAGGAATATCAACTTGTTGTTGACATGAGTTATTGGGCACAACCATATCCGATTGAAAGTTTTATGGATAAAATTGCTCAACGATATGCAAGTGAAGTTATTGTAGGTGAAAGTAAAAAATCTGGTTTTCAACCTATTCAATATAAAGAAAACGTAGACGGATCTAATACTCTTGTATTAGAAAGATGGAATACAAAAACGCTATAATCCAAGATTAAAATTATTTAATCTTGGATTATATCAGCTTTTTTTAATAACTGAAAAACGGTTTCAGTCGGTATTACACCACATTTTAACCATTTTATGATCTTATCAGTATCGAAATAAGATTGTTTTGTAATAGTATTGTAATACCCAACTTGGTCAATTGGACGACCGTCTCTTCTTGTACTTGATTTCATAACCACCAAGCGATATGCTGGTTGTTTTTTTCTTCCAATTCTTTTTAATCGTAGTTTTAGCATAATAAAAATAACTGTGTTTTTTAATAATAATTGATTTATTTGAAAATAAAAAGATACTTGAATAAATATCTAGTTTAACGACGTGAATAATATTCAATTACAAGTAATTCATCTAATTCTAACAACAGGTTTTCTCTATCACAGTAATTAATTATTTTTGCTTCAACCTTTGATTTATCAAAAATTAAATGAGCAGGTGGTTCAGAGAAATTTTTATTTTTTAAATTGTTTTCAATTAGACTGGTCGAACTTGTTTTATTTTTAACTCCAACAATATCATTTATTTGACATTGAAAACTTGGGATATTTACACGTTCGCCATTTACTAAAATATGACCGTGATTAACTAATTGTCGAGCACCTGCTATTGTAGAAGCAAACCCTAAATTAAAACAAATAGTATCTAATCTCATTTCTAATAACTGTAATAGAATTAGCCCGGTAACACCTTGACGTCTTCTAGCTTCTTTAACATATCGGTATAGTTGGCTTTCAGTTAAACCGTAATTAAATTTTAATTTTTGTTTTTCTTCTAGCCTTACTCCGTATTCAGTTGTTTTTTTCCCTTCATTACTCTTACCGTGTTGACCAGGTCTATCTTTTTTATTCGACTGTTTTTGAGTCAAACCTGGCAAATTTCCTAGTCTCCTTACAATACGTAACTTAGGTCCGCGATATCTTGACATAAAAGTTTAATAAGTTATTTCAGTTTAATTAAATACGGGCGAACGACCGGACTTGAACCGGCGAATGGCGGAACCACAACCCGCTGCCTTAACCACTTGGCCACGCTCGCCAAAAAAGACTAACTCATGCTAGTAATTTAACATGTTAGATTGCTTTAAGTCTATAGAATGAAATAATAAATATAATATTTAAAGTAAAATACGAATAAAAACAATACTTATGAAAGTCTTTTTTTTAAACGGCCAAAAATATTGTAGCGAAAGTAATTTTACATTGTTAGATTTATTAAATTATTTTAACTATGATTTAAATATTTTCGTGTTAGAACATAATAAATTAATAAGAAAGAAAGAAAATTGGAACCAGATAAAAATAAAAAATAATGATACCATTGAAATAATAACCATCGTTGGTGGGGGATAGTTCTATAAAAATTTTATAGAATTATTCTATGTTTAAATTATAATTTTCATATCAAACTTTGATTGACTGAAACATTAATTGAATACAGAAAGATAAAATTAATTTGCCTTGATATGCATCTAATAATTCAACATCAACTAAATAAATACTTTCTCTAGGTCAAATTATATTTTTTATATTTTCAAAAGGAGAATTACAACTTACAATAAAGAATAAGTCCTTTAAAATTTTTAAATAAGAGGAGTAATTTTTATAGATGGATAATTTATTCTTTTTCATTTCAAACATTAACAAATTAAATTCAAATAAATAAAGTTCATTTGATCGATTCAATTTTTCTGCCTCAAATGGGTGGATTTGACCAAAACCCCCTAATTATGTTTCATTATGTGATAAACGTTCAACTGATCTATATGAGTGAATGATATTGCCGTAGACACTTGAAGTTAAAATGTTTTAACTTAGCGATACATTTAATTTTAAAAAAAGACATGTACAAACTCAAATTTTTCAAGACTCATATTTATTTGTTTTATATTGTCGCTAACTACTTAAATTACATTTGATAACAAGCGAGTTCGTAAATTTTTAAAATCTGATGATTAGGGATTGAGCAATCTAATTGGTTTTTTTGGGTTTCTTTCACAAAAGAATAATGAATTAGTTAATTTAATTCTTCATTTAAAAAACAAAAAGTAAATTTATTTCTCATTTGTTAACTAATATCTTTCTAATCAATCTGATAGATCTTTGGTAAGAATATCATAAAATTATATAACCTACCAATCTTCTCAACCACATTAATTTCATGAGTGGTACTTTCAGAATGAGTGCTTGGGACTTGCACTTCCCAAACCAATGTTTTTGGATTAAATTCAAATTTAAAATTTAGTTTGATTAAAAAATGAGAAATATTGGGACGATGAATCTGATTTTTTTGAATTATCGTTTTTATTTTAATCGGACCTATAATTTTAACAATATTTTTATACTTTAAACTAATGAGTGGGATTATATTATCACTTTTTACATAAGATAATAAATTTACGAACCAAATTTGGGTTTAAAATCTTTAACAGAGTTAATAATTTATTAACAGACTTAACAAAAATATAAACATTTAATACTTTTTCGTAGCGGGCTGAACGATTAGTTCGCATATTTAAAGTCCGTGATGTTTTTTTTATCTTTCTCAGATTATATATTTCCCCTTCAACTAATAAAGATTTTATAATCAATTGATATGAGATATTTCAATTCGTTGCTATTAACTTATAGTGTTTATTTAACCTTAAACTCGCAAAACGTAAAAATTTTCTATTCAATATTTTAAATATCTACTAATGGATGAAGTCAATTCAATGGTACACGTATTTTAAAAATTACTTTAAGTTTTCAATACTAATTCGCTTTAGTGAAAACTAACCCATTACTTTCACCATAACGTTCCATAAAACGCATAAAACGTTCCCATGCTTCTGGACTTTTCATAATATAAATTGATTCAATAGCATCAGGTTTACCATTAATGAATTTAGCATTTACATCTTTTGTTTCAAGAATACCTTCTTCATCAATTAAGTACATACCTGTAATTTCACCTTCTTTTGCAGTGCTTTTATCAAGTATATTTGGATTTCTGAACAGAAATGTAGCAGTTCCTGTGCTACCATCTCTTGAACGAGTTAATTTTACGTCTGGCAATACTTTTTCATCTAAACCTTTTATAAATTGGATTTTTGCTTCCATAAGATTATCGTATTAAATATAAGCTGGGGTGGCAGGATTCGAACCTACGAATGGCGGAGTCAAAGTCCACAGCCTTACCGCTTGGCGACACCCCAAAACTGTAATATAGTTAAAATATTTAGAAAAAAGTCAGCTAATAAATTTAAATTCGTAGATTTCCTTAGTTTTATTGAATGGGCAAGAAGGGATTCGAACCCCTGACACCGTAGTTCGTAGCCACGTGCTCTAGTCCACTGAGCTACAAGCCCAAACTATATTACTTAATATTAATAGTACTATTAGATGGAGTCTTTAGTAAAGCTTTTAGAAAAAAAATCAACTAAAAACAAAAATAGACTTGCAAAATTCCTAGAAACTAACATAATGTAATATTCCGAATAATTTTCATAAAAAATAACAAGAATTTTATAAATTTAATAGTATGGCAAAAAAAATTTTATATCAAGATAATGCAAGAAGAGCATTAGAGCGTGGTATGGAAATAATGGTTGAGGCAGTTTCAGTTACATTAGGGCCAAAAGGTCGAAATGTTGTTTTGGAAAAATCCTATGGGTCTCCGCAGATAATTAATGACGGCGTTACAATTGCAAAAGAAATTAATTTGGAAGACCATATCGAAAATACTGGGGTTTCATTAATTCGACAAGCAGCTTCAAAAACCAATGATGTTGCTGGTGATGGCACAACAACTGCAACAGTATTAGCATATGCAATGGTAAAAGAAGGATTAAAAAATGTTGCTGCTGGAGCTAATCCAATATCAATTAAATTAGGTATGGAAAAAGCATCTCAATATTTAGTGACTCAGATTAATGATTTTGCACAACCGGTTGAAAATATTCAATCTATCCAACAAGTAGCCTCAATTTCTGCAGGAAATGATGCTATTATTGGTCGATTAATAGCTGATGCATTGGATAAAGTAGGAAAAGAGGGTTTAATATCTCTTGAAGAAGGAAAAGGAATTACAACGGAATTAGAGATTACTGAAGGAATGAAAATAGAGAAAGGGTTTATTTCACCATATTTTATTACCAACTCAGAAAAAATGGAGGTATCTTATGAGAACCCTCTTATACTACTAACAGATAAAAAACTGACTTTAATACAACAAGATTTGCTACCCATTTTAGAACAAGTAACTAAAACAAAACGTCCATTACTTATTATCGCTGAAAACGTTGAAAAAGAAGCTCTTGCAACATTAATTTTAAACAAACTGAGAGGTAATATTAATGTAGTTGCTATACGAGCACCGGGATTTGGAGAACTTCGGAAGTTAATGCTCGAAGATCTTGCAATTTTGACCGGTGGAACAGTTATAACCCAAGACGCTGGTTTAAATTTAGAAAATATTCAATTAAATTTATTTGGGCAAGCTAGGCGTATCATAGTAAATAAAGACACTACAACAATTGTTGCTGAAGGAACTGAAAAAGAAATTAAAATACGTTGTGAGCAATTAAGAAAGCAGATAAATCTTGTAACGACTGCTTATGAAAGAGAAAAACTTCAAGATCGAATTGCCAAATTATCTGGTGGTATTGCTGTAATTAAAGTAGGTGCTGTCACTGAAACAGAAATGAAAGATAAAAAATTAAGATTGGAAGATGCTATCAATGCCACACGCGCAGCTGTTGAAGAAGGAATTGTTCCTGGTGGTGGGGCAACATTAACTCATTTATCAGAAAATTTAATTAGTTGGTCGAAAAATAACTTGAAAGAAGATGAATTAGTTGGGGCAATGATTATTTCGAGAGCAATTTTGGCACCTTTAAAGCGCATAAGTGAGAATGCAGGTATGAATGGAGCTGTGATAACGGAACAGGTTCAACAAGAAGATTTTGAAGTTGGTTACAATGCAGCAAAAAATATATTTGTGAATATGTACGATGAAGGAATTGTGGACCCTGCAAAAGTTACTAGATCCGGGTTACAAAATGCAACATCAATTGCTAGTATGATATTAACTACGGAATGCATTATCGTTGATCAACAAGCAAATGAGAAATAACTTAAACAAATTTTAAAATTTGTTTAAGTTATTTCTCATTTGCTCTAGATATCATTTAAATTTGACATTGGATCAGCATTTGACTGACTATCGTTTGTAGAGTTTAGATTTAACAGTTCTTTTATGGAATTTTTTAATTTTTCAATGTTTTTATTTAATTCTTCAAAATTTTCATTCTGTATGTTTAGTTTAATATCATCAACAAGTTTTAATACTTCTGTTTTGTTTTCTTCTGATATTTTATCTTTTACTAAATCAAGTTGTTTTAATGCTTCATAACAAAGAGCTTCAGCATTATTTTTTAAATCAATGTTTTTTCGTTTTTCCTGATCAATTACCGAATATTCTTCAGCTTTTTTAATCATTTCATCAACTTCTTTTTGATCTAATGTTGAAGCACCCTGAATTGTAACTGACTGTTCCATTCCAGTCCCAAGTTCTTTTGCTTTGACTGACAAAAGACCATCAACATCAATATCAAAAGTTACTTCAATTTGTGGAACACCTCGCTCAGCTTTTGGAATTCCATCTAAACGGAAATTTCCTAGACTCTTATTATCAGAAACTAATTCTCGTTCACCTTGTAAAACATGAATTTCAACATTTGTTTGATTTTCGACAGCTGTTGAAAACATTTCTGATTTTTTAGTCGGAATAGTTGTATTTCGTGCTATAATCTTAGTCATAACACCACCTAATGTTTCTACTCCTAAAGATAAAGGCGTGACATCAAGTAATAAAACGTCTTTTATTTCACCAGCAAGAATTCCAGCTTGTATAGCTGCTCCAACTGCAACAACTTCGTCTGGATTTACATTTTTATTTGGTTTCTTATTTGTTATTGACTCAACAAGTCTTTGAATAGCTGGAATTCTTGTTGATCCACCAACAAGTACAACTTCATTAATATCTGATTTATCAAGTCTAGCGTCATTAATTGATTTTTCAACAGGGATTCGACAACGATCGATTAAATCTTTGCACAAATCTTCAAAAATTTCACGACTTAGTTCTTTTTCAATATGTTTTGGGCCCGTTTTATCAGCTGTAATAAATGGTAAGTGTATAGTTGTTTTTTCGACAGTTGATAATTCCATTTTGGCTTTTTCAGCAGCTTCTGTTAATCTTTGTAATGCTTGAATGTCTTGAAATAAATCAATCCCTTCTTGGTTCTTAAAGTCTTTAACGATCCAATTTACTAGAACTTTATCAAAATCATCACCACCTAAATTTGTATCGCCAGCTGTCGCTAATACCTCAAAAATCCCATCTCCAACTTCTAAAACTGAGACATCAAATGTTCCCCCACCTAAATCAAAAACTAAAATTGTCTCATTTTGTTTTTGGTCTAGGCCATAAGCTAATGAAGCTGCTGTTGGCTCATTTATAATCCTCAAAACTTCAATCCCTGCTATTTTTCCTGCATCTATTGTTGCTTGTCTCTGTGAATCATTAAAATAAGCTGGAACAGTTATTACTGCTTGTGTAACTTCTTGTCCTAAATAAGTACTAGCATCGTTTACTAATTTCCTTAATATTTGAGCCGAAATTTCTTCAGGACTAAATTCTTTGTTTAAAGACGGACATTTTATTTTTATGTTTCCATTAGTATCTTTACTAACTTTATAAGGTAAAATTTTAGCATCATTTGATAATTCGAATTCTTTTGACCCAATGAACCTTTTAACTGAGAAAAAAGTATTTTCTGGGTTAATAACAGCTTGACGCTTAGCTATTTGACCTACTAATAATTCTTGCTTTTTTGTATAAGCAACAATGGAAGGTGTGGTTCTAAACCCTTCTGCATTGATAATTACACCAGGTTTTCCTCCTTCAATAGCAGCTACTACAGAATTAGTAGTTCCTAGATCAATTCCAACAACTTTTCCCATAAAAATTCCTTTATTTTAAATAAAAAGTATAATGTTATAATGATAATATATAGCCAAATATTGAAACAAAGAATTAACTATATTCCCCGTAAATATTTTAAATAAATAAAACCGTAATTGTTTTATATATCGACAAAAAAACACAAGTCTTATAGATTAGAGTTTTAAATCTAATATTTTTAATTACTAGATTAAATAAAAGTAGTTCTCGATATCAAGACACTTTCTATAAAACAAATACTATTAATATTTTTACTTGGAGAAGTATTGTGTCTATAAGTCTATTAGGCAATAAAATTGGTATGACTCAAATTTTTGATGAATTCGGAAATATTGTTCCCGTAACTATCTTAAAAATGGGTCCTTGTATTGTTACACAAATTAAAACAAAATTAAAACATGGTTATGATTCAATCCAAATTGGTTATGGAATTGTGTCTAATAAAAGCTTAACACAACCGGAATTAGGTCATTTAGAAAAATCGAATCTTCAACCTTTTAAATATCTTAAAGAATTTAGAATTGACCCGTCAGAGAAGTTTGAAATCGGTCAAACTTTAGATGTCGAATCGTTTACAATTGGACAACTTGTTGATATAACAGGAAAAAGTACAGGGAAAGGTTTTTCAGGTTTACAAAAACGTCATAAATTTGCACGCGGTCCCATGACACACGGTTCAAAAAATCATAGACAACCAGGGTCCATTGGACAAGGAACATCACCTGGTCGAGTCTTTCCTGGAAAAAAAATGGCGGGTCAACTAGGAAATAAAACAGCTAAAATAAAACAACTAAAAATTGTTCAAGTTAATAAAGATACAAATATATTGGTTATTAAAGGTTCTGTTCCAGGTAAACCTGGAAATTTATTAACCGTAACTACATCCAAATAATTTGCTTTTACTTATATATAGAAAACTAGGAAAAATCAGTTTATGGCAGATAAAAAATCTTTTACATTTGACGTAATATTAGATACAAATGGTCAAGTAATTGATAGTTCAAAACAAACACTAACTCTTTCAATTCTTGAAAACTCTGGTAATTATTTAGTTCATAAAGATCTAATAAGACAAGTATTAGCTAAAAAACAATCAACGTCGTCAACTAAAACTCGTAGTGAAGTAAGTGGTGGGGGTAGAAAACCATGGCGTCAAAAAGGGACTGGACGTGCCAGAGCAGGTTCTAATCGTTCACCTTTATGGAGAGGTGGTGGTTCTATTTTTGGACCTAAACCGAAAATAATTAAACATAAATTAAATAAAAAAGAACGGCAGTTAGCTTTAAAAACAGTCCTTGCAGGAAAATATTCGATTATGACCACAGTCATAAATGATTTTGAAAACATCTTGAAAACACCGAGTACAAAAAATTTATTACAGGTTTTCAAAAATTGTAATGTTAAGTTAGACAAAAAAACACTATTGATCGTAGATAAAGAATCAGAACAACTGAAATTATCGATTAGAAATATTAAAAATACAAAATTAAGTTCAGCTTCAAACTTAAATACATTTAATTTATTAGCAGCAGAGCAAATAATTTTAACACCATCTGCGTTATCAAAAATACAGGAGGTTTATGGCGATTAATTATTCAGATTTTAATCATAAAATAATCGATATTATTAAATATCCGATAATTACTGATAAAGCAACAAGATTATTAGAAAATAATCAGTATAGTTTTATTGTAGATCCTTATTCGAATAAAACATCTATTAAGTCCGCTATTGAATATCTTTTTGATGTGAAAGTAAAAAAAGTGAATACTAGCCACCTTCCAAAAAAGAAAAAACGTGTTGGAAAATACGTTGGTTGGAAACCACAAAATAAGAAAGCGATAGTAACATTAGTAGAAAATGATACAATAAATTTATTTGCAGAAAACTAAAGTATTATAAAAATAAAAATTTATGGCTATTCGTATATATAAATCATATACCCCAGGTACACGAAATCGGATACTTTCTTCATTTAACGAGATTACCAAAACTAAGCCAGAAAAAACATTAGTTCGAAAAAATCAACGAAGCAAAGGTCGAAATAATCGAGGCGTTATTACAATACGACATAGAGGCGGTGGGCATAAAAGAAAATATAGAATAATCGATTTTCAACGGAATAAATTTAATATCGAAGCTATTGTAGCATCAGTCGAATATGACCCAAATCGAAATGCTAGAATCGCGTTACTTCATTATAAAGATGGAGAAAAACGATATATCTTACACCCAAATAATTTAAAAGTAGGAGATACTGTAATTTCAGGACCAGAATCAACTTTATCAATTGGTAACGCATTACCTTTAAGTGAAATTCCACTAGGAACTTCAGTTCATAATTTGGAATTAATTCCGAAAGGAGGAGGAAAAATTGTTCGCGCCGCTGGAACCTCTGCTAAAATATTAGCAAAGGAAGGTGATTTTGTTACTTTAAGATTACCGTCAAAAGAGATTAGATTAATTAGAAAAAATTGTTTTGCTACAATTGGAGAAGTGAGTAATAACGATGCGTTTTTAGTACAAAGTGGTAAAGCAGGTCGTACTCGTTGGTTAGGGAAACGTCCAACTGTCCGTGGCTCCGTAATGAATCCATGTGATCACCCACATGGTGGTGGTGAAGGAAGAACACCAATCGGCCGTGCTCGACCATTAACACCTTGGGGTAAGCCTGCATTAGGTATGAAAACAAGAAAAAAGAAAAAATTAACAAATGCTTACATTCTTCGTCGACGTTCATAATTTATAAAAAAGTATAGATAAAAATATGTCAAGATCTCTAAAAAAAGGACCTTATGTTGCTTATCACTTATTAGAAAAAATTAATAAGATGAATTCTGAAGGAAAGAAAGATACTATTTTAACATGGTCAAGAAGTTCAACAATTGTGCCAAATATGGTAGGTCATACAATAGCAGTTTACAACGGTAAGCAACATGTACCAGTGTTTATATCTGATCAGTTTGTTGGTCATAAATTAGGAGAATTTGTTTCAACTCGAACTTTCAGATCCCATATAAAATCAGACCGAAAGACAAAACGTTAAATAAAAATTTTTATGTCAAAAGTTTTGAAAAAAAAGAAAATTTCTGTTGTTTCTCAAAACTCTACAATTATAGGATATATAAAAGTAAATGCTAACTATAATTATAAAATCACTCAAAATTTAAAGAAAGTCTTAAAAAATCTTCGAAAGTGTTCTTTTTATAAATCAGTCGAAATACTGTCAAATTTATCAAACAATATAGAACGAACTTTTATTTTACAAATTATTTATTCTGCTGTAACATATGCCGAAAATAATCATTATGCTAATCTTCTAAAAGTTTGGATTGATAATATTTATATAAAAAAAGTTGTAAGATCAAACAAATTTCTAAATAAAAATCCTGGGAAATTAGAAAATGATTATTATATTATTCTAAATTTAGGTTTTGAATATAAAGCTTTTCCTGTTAAAAAAGAATCCATTTGGTAGAGAAATTTTAAGATTATAAACTATATTTAAAATTCTTAAACAGCAAGGAAAAAAGTCTATGCGTGAAAAACAATCAGTAAAAGCTATAGCAAAATATATTCGAATGTCTCCACACAAAGTTAGAAGGATTTTAGACCAAATTCGAGGTCGATCTTATCAAGAGGCATTAATGATATTACAATTTATACCGTATCGAGCAGCTGGACCAATATGGCAAGTTTTATATTCTGCTGCTGCTAACGCACAAAACAATTGTGATTTAGACAAACGAAAATTATTCATTTCTGAAGTGTATGCAGATGAAGGACCGAAATTAAAACGGATTAGACCACGTGCTCAAGGTCGTGCTTATTCGATTTTGAAACCAACTTGTCATATAACTGTTATTTTACAGTCAGTCAGTTGATTGATTAAAGATTTAATTTAATTATAAAAAAGGATTAATTTTGTGGGTCAGAAAACACATCCATTGGGATTTCGTTTAGGTTTTACTCAAGAACATAAATCAAACTGGTATGCTTATTTAAATCAATATGCAAACCTATTAAAAGAAGATGATATAATTCGTACGTATTTAGATACAATTGCTAAATCTGCTAGTATTTCGAATGTTAAAATTAATAGGAATAGTCTTAGTGATCAAATACATTTAACAATTGAAACAGGACGACCAGGAGCTTTAGTTGGTAATGACGGCTTAGGTATTGAAACTTTATTAAAAGATATTAAAAAATTTTTACCAGTAAACCGACAACTTACAATTAACATTATTGAAGTTGATAGGGTCAATTTAAATGCCTCTTTAATAGGAGATTTGGTCGTAAAACAATTAGAAGAAAGAATAGCTTTTCGTCGAGCAATTCGAGAAGCAATGCAGATTGCTCAAGAAGACCAGGTTGGTGGTATAAAAATTCAGGTATCAGGAAGACTAAATGGAGCAGAAATGGCACGTAGTGAATGGAGTAGAGAAGGACGTGTTCCATTACAAACTTTACGAGCACAAATTGATTATTCTGTCAAAGAGGCGAATACTATTTACGGTGTTTTAGGAATAAAAGTTTGGTTGTTTAAAAATGAAATTTTAAACAAATAGTTGAATATTTATTAAATTAATATTTTATTGAAATTAGTTATGATATTAACTCCAAAAAGAACAAAGTATAGAAAATATCATCGAGGCAACATGCGTGGAAAAGCTGTCCGCGGAAATGAAATCTCTTTTGGTAACTATGCATTACAATCGTTAGAACCAAGTTGGATAACATCTCGTCAGATTGAAGCAGCGCGTCGTACAATAACTCGATACACGAAACGTGGCGCTTCGTTATGGATTCGAATTTTTCCGGATAAGCCAGTAACTGCAAGAGCCGCAGAATCAAGAATGGGTTCAGGAAAAGGGGCTGTAGATTATTGGGTAGCTGTAATAAAACCAGGGACTATTTTGTTTGAAATAAGTTCTGTTCCTCAAGAAGTTGCTCGAACTGCTATGACATTAGCAGCTCATAAATTACCAGTCAAAACAAAATTTATTATTAGAAACAATATTCAATAGATTATGGGTATATCTCAACTTACAGATATTATATTATTTTCAAATAATGAAATATCGAACGCAATTATTAAAACAGAAAAAGAATTATTTAATTTGCGGTTTAAAAAAGCTACTCGTCAGTCCTTTAAATCACATGAGATCAAAGAAAAGAAACGTCAGTTAGCCCATTTAAAAACCATTTTGACATTAAGATTAAAAAGTAAAACAAAACAACATATTGATAAAACTATTTAAGAAAGCATTCTTTTTTATTAAATTATACGAAAATAAAGTTTTAGTAAATTTTAGGAGTTTAAAATGCCTGTAAAAGAAAAAATCGGTATTGTTACAAGTAATAAAATGCAAAAAACAATTGTAGTAAAAGTGGAAAATCGATATTCTCATCCAATATATTTAAAAACGATTAAAAAAACGAAAAAATATTTGGCTCATGATGAAAACAATATTTGTAATATTGGTGATCAAGTTTTACTTCAAGAATCTCGGCCATTAAGTAAGAAAAAACGTTGGACTATAATTAAAATTTTATCAAAATCATCGTTAAATTAATAAAAAACAAATTTCTATTTTTATGATATATCCTCAAACTATTTTAACAGTCGCGGATAATACTGGTGCCAAAAAAATTATGTGTATTAGAGTTTTGGGTGGAAACAGAAAATACGCTAAAATTGGTGATACTATTATCGGAGTTGTTAAAGAAGCTATTCCAAATATGCCGATCAAACGTTCTGATATAGTTCGTGCAATTGTTGTACGAACATCTAAAGCAATTCGTCGTTCAGATGGTATGTACATTCGATTCGATGATAATGCTGCTGTAATTGTAAATATAGATAGTAACCCACGTGGAACTCGTGTATTTGGTCCAGTGGCTCGTGAAATCCGTGACAAAAATTTTTCGAAAATCGTTTCTTTAGCACCGGAGGTTTTATAGATGGCAAAACTTCAAAAAATACATATTAAAGTAGGAGACACTGTAAAGACTATTTCTGGTTCAGATAAAAATAAAACAGGGGAGGTTTTAAAAATATTTAATAGCACAGGTAAAATTTTAGTTAAAGGTATAAATTTAAAATTTAAGCATCTAAAGCCAAGTAAAGAAAATGAGATTGGTGAAATTAAACAAATAGAAGCTCCAATTCATCATTCAAATGTAAAATTAAATTAAACAAATTGTGATAATATGATAAAGCAGCATTCATTAGAAGATATCTCTGAAATGCAATATTTACTCGAAAATATCAAAAACGAATATGTACAAGGTATTACACCTACTTTGATAAAAAATAATTCAAAATTATTTGGCAACCCACATAAAATCCCAAAACTAAAAAAGATTCAGATAAATCGCGGATTAGGGATGGCAGCACAAAACACAAATATATTAAAAAAAAATATTCAAGAATTTAGATCTATTACAGGACAAAAACCTTTAATTACTAAGGCAAAAAAATCGATTGCTGGTTTTAAAGTCCGAGAAGATATGGAACTTGGTCTTTCTGTAACTTTACGTGGAGAAAAAATGTATTCGTTTTTGACGAAATTAATCTTTTTCACATTTCCACAGATTCGAGATTTTCGAGGGTTATCAGTCAGAAGTTTTGACAAAGCCGGTAATTATACTTTAGGTCTTAAAGAGCAACTAGTATTTCCAGAAATTGACTATGATGACGTTGACCAATCACGAGGTTTAAATATTACGATTGTTTTATCATCATCATTGCCGAAAAAAGATACATTTTCTAAATTATTGAACGGACTTATATTATTTAAATTCTTAAGATTCCCGTTAAATGATTATGGTTACTATGAGAAGTATTCTTCTTTGTCTGAAATAAGTCAACTTTGGGATCGAAAAAAACATTTACGAAGAAAGAGAAAAAGATGGTCACAAGAATAATTCAATTTTAAAAAGGATATCTAATAAATGGTTACAGATACAATTTCGGATATGTTAACGAGAATAAGAAACGCTAACTTAGTTAAACATCAAATTGTTCAAGTCCCTGCAACTAAAATGGCATTAGCTATTGCTTCAATTCTAAAAGACGAAGGTTTTATTAAAGATTTTAAAATTTATAATGAAGGTTCTTTTAAGTATCTACTTATTTTCTTAAAATACAAAGGCAAAGTACGAGAACCTGTCATTAGTAAAATTAAACGGATAAGTACACCAGGTTCACGTGTTTATGCTGATTCAAAGAACTTACCAAGAGTTTTAGGGAATTTAGGAGTTGCTATTATTTCGACATCAAAAGGAGTAATGACAAACTTCAAAGCGAAAGAACTTGGCATTGGTGGTGAAGTTTTATGTTATATTTGGTAATTGGAGATTTTATATGTCACGTATTGGAAAATTACCCATTAAAATACCTGAAAGTGTTGATTTCGTTTCAAATGAGAATATTCTTACTGTTAAAGGGAAATTCGGAACATTAGAAAGAACCATTCCTGATGTTATTGAAATCGAAAAAAATGATGATATTTTAATTGTTGGTTTAAAGAATCAAACACGAACAAATCGTGCTTTACATGGATTATACAGAACGTTAATAAATAATATGTTTATTGGGGTTTCTGAGCAGTTTAAACTTACCTTGATTTTAAAAGGTGTTGGATACAGAGCGTCTGTTCAAAATAAACTTCTTACTTTAAGTTTAGGGTATAGTCACCCGGTCGAAATCGCAATACCGGAAGAGATCTCTGTGGAAATTGTAAAAAATACAACCTTAAATTTAAAAGGATGTGATAAAGAAAATTTAGGTCTATTTGCAGCGAATATTCGATCATGGCGACCGCCAGAGCCTTATAAAGGAAAAGGTATAGTCTATGAAGGCGAAATTGTCAAACGAAAAGCTGGTAAATCAGGAAAGAAATAATGTTTAAAGATTTTTAAACAATATACTTAATCTATAAAGTGAAAAAACAAAGATTATGAAATTTTCAAAAAGAGTTTTATTAAAGCTTAAAAATAAGAATAAAAAACTAAAGCCTGAAAAATATAAAAAGTTAAAACGTGATAGTTTAAGAGGTTTATTAAAAGGCGATTTTAAAAGACCAAGATTATCTGTTTATCGTTCTAATCAGAATTTATATGCTCAAATAATTGATGATACAACTTCTAATACTATTGTTTCTTGTTCAACTTTAGATAGAGATATAAAGCTTTCAGTTTCAAATGGTCGGACATGTGAAGCTTCAAAATTAATCGGAGAAAAATTAGCTAAGTTAAGTTTGGAAAAAAACATAAAACAAATTGTATTTGATCGTGGTCGTTATCTTTATCATGGAAGGATAAAAGCTTTAGCAGATGGTGCTCGTTCCGGAGGTTTACAATTTTAAGAAAACTTTAAAACAAAATACGTTATATTTTTTGGGAGTTTTATGACTACTGCTGATGTTAAACAGATAAATAATGTAAAAAAAAATACTAGGTTTAATGACAATTCAAATGACTCAAGGTTAGTTGAAAGATTAATAAAAATTAGCCGAGTATCAAAAGTAACAAAAGGTGGGAAAAAGCTCAGTTTCCGTGCAATTGTTGTTATTGGAGATGAAAAAGGACAAGTTGGAGTAGGCGTAGCAAAAGCCGATGATGTTGTTAATGCGTTTAAAAAAGCAAAGACAGATGGAAAGAAAAATTTAATTAAAATTCCATTAACAAAAACTTTAAGTATACCTCATGAAGTCGTTGGAAATTTTGGAGCATGTAAAATAATCATGCGACCTTCAATAGAAGGTTCTGGTGTGATTGCAGGGGGAGCTGTTAGGATAGTATTAGAAGTTGCAGGAATAAAAAATGTTATCGCTAAACAGTTAGGATCAGATAATCTATTAAATAATGCCCGTGCTTCAATATCTACATTAAAAAAGTTGACAACAAGATCAGAGGTTTTAAAAAAGCGGGATATTTTTTCAAAATAATTACTTTCTATATTATAAAAATTAAAAAATGAAACTAGAAAGGAAGCAATCTGATGATAAAAATTTGTTATTAAAACGCTTATTTTTAACGTTAGGATTATTAATATTTATTCGTATGGGAACATTTTTACCTGTTCCTGGGATAAATCATGGACATTTAGCTTTTTATATTGAGCGACATTCTATAACAAAAAGTTTGGTTAGTACGTTTGCTGGAAATGATATTTTCGTAATAGGATTATTTACTTTAAATATATTTCCATATATAAATGCTTCGATACTAATTCAATTATTAGTTAGTGTAGTTCCTGGACTTGCTAAACTACAAAAAGAAGGAGGAAGTGAAGGTCGTAGGACTCTAACCAGAATAACTCGAATTATTACTTTGGGCTGGGCAATTATTCAAAGCACTAGTATTGCTTTTTACCTAAAAAGAGCTTTGTTTGATTGGAATTTATTTCTCGCATTTGAAATAATCCTTTGGTTAACAACGGGTGCTATGATAGTTTTATGGTTAAGTGAATTAATAACTGAGTACGGATTAGGAAATGGAGCTTCATTACTGATTTATACAAATATTATAGCAAGCTTACCAAATTTAGGTAAAAAATTATTCCAAGAAAGCAACACAGATTATGATTTTTCGTCTTTAGTTCTGGTTGGTATACTTTTCTTTGTTGCCGTCTACGGAATTGTATTATTGCAAGAAGGTGTGAGAATTGTTCCATTAATATCTTCAAAACAATTAACGCAAGTAACTCCTGTTTTTTCTGAATTACCCAAAAATAATTACATTCCTTTGAGATTTAATCAAGCTGGTGTTATGCCAATTATTTTAACAACAGCTGTATTAGTTATTCCAAATTATATAAATAGTTTAGGTTTGTTACCTATTATAACACTACCATCGTTTATGGGGTCTTCTAAATTTATTTATTGGATAAGTTATTTTAGTTTGATAATACTGTTTAGCTCATTTTATTCAAATATCATTCTTAATCCAAAAGATATTGCAAGTGAATTACAAAAAATGTCGGTTAGTATACCTGGAATACGTCCAGGTATAGCAACAACATATTATTTGAAACAGGTAATGAAACGTGTAACATTTTTAGGTGCACTAATGTTAGCGTTTTTAGCTACGTTTCCAAATATAATTGAAATTATTTTACAAGTTTCAAGCTTTAATGGTTTAGGAACAACATCTTTATTAATTTTAGTTGGTGTAATACTTGATTTATCAAGAGAAATTAGAAGTATTTTACTTTCAAATATTTATAACAATATGTTCAACTAAAAAACAATTTACTTTTTAATTAAATAATTCTAATGAAAGTTCGTCCTTCGGTAAAAAAAATGTGTGATAAATGTCGTGTCATTAAACGACATGGAAAAGTTATGGTAATCTGTGAAAATTCTAAACATAAACAACGTCAAGGTTAATAATTATAAGGAGTTTTTAGAGTGGTAAGATTTGTCGGTATTGATTTACCTAAAAAGAAAAAAATTGTATATGCACTTACTTATATACATGGTATTGGTTTGACATCTGCAACTAAAATAATTGAATTAGCAAAAATAAATCCAGATACGAGAACAGAAAATTTAACAACGGATGAAATTATTGTCATACGTGACATTTTAGAGCAGATGAATTTAAAATTAGAGGGAGATTTACGTAGATTTAACGGTTTAAATGTTAAACGACTGATAGAAATTAATTGTTTTCGTGGAAAACGACATAGAACAAGTTTACCAGTTCGTGGTCAAAGAACCCGGACAAACGCTCGAACACGACGAGGTGGTAAAAAAACAGTTTCTGGAAAGAAAAAATAATTTTACTCGTTCTTTAAGTAAAAATTAATTAATAATTTATATCTATGGCACAAAAAATACGAAAAACAATATCAAAGAGAGAAAAAAACAGTTTTGCATTAGGTACAGTTCATATTCAATCAACGTTTAATAATACTATTGTTACTATAACAACTTTAACAGGTGATACTATTTCATGGGCATCCGCAGGAAGTTCAGGATTTAAAGGAGCGCGAAAAGGGACACCGTTTGCTGCTCAAACAGCTGCAGAAAATGCGGCACTTCAGGCTATCAGTTATGGTTTAAAAAGTGTCGATATTTTAGTTAAAGGACAAGGTTCAGGTCGTGAAACAGCTATAAGATCGATACAAGGAGCTGGTTTTGAAATTACTTCAATACAAGATATAACACCAGTCCCGCATAATGGATGCCGTCCGCCAAAACGACGTCGAGTTTAAACTATTCTCTGAAATATTATAACTAAATTAAAAAATATGCTATTTCCGTATATTAAATGTCTAAAGTCAGAAAAAACTGAATCGGGTATTTTATATGGACAATTTTTGATTAATTCTCTACGTGTTGGACAAGGTATAACTATTGGAAATTTATTACGTAGAGTTCTGTTAAGTGATTTAGGAGGGGTAAGCATTACAGCAATTCGCATTGCCGGTATTAAAGATGAATTTTCAATAATAACAGGGGTGAGAGAAGATATCCTTGAAATATTATTAAATTTAAAAGGGATCGTATTTCGAAGCAAAAAACAAGATTGCAAATATGGACGATTAAAAATTCAAGGTCCCGCTGTTATTACTGCAAATTTAATAGATTTACCTTCAGATTTAGAAGTCATAAATCCAAATCATTATATTGCAACAATTGCGACTAATAATTTTCTTGAAATTGAGTTAAAGATTGAATATGGTACTGGTTATAAATTAGTAGGTCAAACTCTTCAAGATAGTTCTAAAGATTTTTTACAAATAGATGCCGTTTTTATGCCTGTTCAAAAAGTAGATTTTAAAATCGAAAATGTTTATGAAAATTCTGATTTCGTAACAGAGCGATTATTAATTGATGTGTGGACTAACGGAAGTATTACACCGAAAGATGCTATTTGGGAAGCAGCACAATTTATTTGTACGTTCTTTAATTCGATAATTGAGAACAAATTAACAGATAGTATAAGCGATTCAACTGATGATATTTTATCGATTCCTAAAGATCCTTATACTAATATTGCTATTGAAGAATTACAATTATCAGTTCGAGCGTATAATTGTTTAAAACGAGCTCAAATAAATACAATTGGGGATTTATTAAATTATTCACCAGAAAAATTGCAAAAACTTAAAAACTTTGGTAGAAAATCTGCCGATGAAGTTTTTATGAAACTTAAAAATAAATTAGGAATAGTTTTAAAATAATTAATTTAATGTTTTAATTAATAATAAAATTTATGAATGATACATTTATACCAAACTCAAATTATAGTACTAAAAAATGGTACATTATTGATGCAACTAATAAATCTGTAGGAAGAATTGCAACTGTTATTTCAACAGTTTTACAAGGAAAACATAAGCCTGATTATCATCCTTCAGTCGATATGGGCGATTCGATAATCGTAATAAATGCGGAAAAAGTGATCGCGGATTCTTCAAAAATAAAATACCATGTATACTCACCAGGAAGACCGGGAAGTTCTTTGAAAAAAATAGTTAACCGTGTTCCTAGAAAAATCATCGAAGATACTGTAAGAAATATGTTGCCAAAAGGCCTGCGCTCTACGATTCCAAAACGATTACGTATATATGATTCTTCAGAACATCCTCATTTAGCACAAAATCCTGTTATGTTTGAAAGCTAATAAAGGATGTACTAATAATCAGTCAACATTAAAATTTTTATAACTATTAAATTTGGGTATATGATGAAAAAAGAAAAAATGGGAATCGGTAGAAGAAAACAAGCGATTGCTAGAGTTTTTCTTTCTCCGGGTAACGGTACAATCGTTATTAATAAAGTTTCTGGTGAAAAATATTTACAATCTAACACTACATACCTAAATAATATTTGGGCTCCGTTAAAAAAACTGAACTTGGAAAAACAATTCGATATTGTAGCATTAGTTAGAGGAGGTGGTTTAACAGGTCAAACAGATGCAATTCAGTTAGGAGTTGCTAGATTAATCTGTAAAATGGAAAAAGAAAGTCGTATGACATTAAAACCATATGGGTTTTTAACTAGAGATGCAAGAATTAAAGAACGTAAAAAATATGGGCTACGAAAGGCCAGAAAAGCACCACAATATTCAAAACGATAATTGATAAAAACATTAAATAAAACATATGCCAAAATCTGAAATTCATCCAACCTGGTTTTCAAATACTCCTGTATTTTGTGATGGAAAGCTTATTTGTTATGTAGGTTCTACAAAACAAGAATTAAACGTAGATGTTTGGTTAAAAAAACATCCATTTTACACGGATTCTCAAACACTTATTGATAGTGAAGGTCGTGTAGAGAGATTTATAAAAAAATATGGGTTAAATTTGACTGAAAATTAAAATAAATTCAATTTAAACATTAAAAACTTTTTAAATATATGCCAACTATTCAACAACTTGTCCGTTCAAAACGTATTAAAATAAATAAGAAGACAAAATGTCCGGCTTTAGTAAGTTGCCCACAAAGAAGAGGTGTGTGTACTAGAGTTTATACAACAACACCTAAAAAACCAAATTCTGCGATTCGAAAAGTTGCTCGAGTTCGACTAACATCAGGTTTTGAAGTTACAGCTTATATTCCAGGAATCGGTCATAATTTACAAGAACATTCAGTAGTTCTAATTCGCGGAGGCCGTGTAAAGGATTTACCTGGAGTTCGATATCATATTGTTAGAGGAGCATTAGATAGTGGAGGTGTTAAAAACCGAACTCAAGGTCGTTCAAAATATGGTGTTAAAAAACCGAAAGGTGATAGTTAAAGAAATAATGCATTAACTTTACAAAATCTTAACAAATAAAATCTATTCATTTACAAAGTTTGATATTATGTCTCGTCGAAATGTAGCCAAAAAAAGATTTCCTGAAGCAGATCCGATCTATAACAGCTATTTAGTTAGTCTTTTGATAACGAGAATCTTAAAATCGGGAAAAAAAACCTTAGCTCAAAATATTGTTATTAGTGCATTTGAGATAATTCGCACAAAGACAAATCAAGATCCATTGTTAGTATTTGAAAAAGCTATTAAAAACGCAAGTCCCGTTGTCGAAGTAAAGGCTCGAAGAATTGGTGGATCAACGTATCAAGTACCAGTTGAAGTCAGTGGGTTTCGGGCAACGAATCTATCTCTAAGATGGCTAATACAATATGCTCGTCAAAGAGTAGGGAGAACAATGGCAATAAAACTAGCAAGTGAAATAATTGACACTGCAAATGAAATCGGTAATACTATAAAGAAAAAAGAAGAAACTCATAGAATGGCGGAAGCTAATAAAGCCTTTGCTCATTTCAAATATTAAAAATACTAGATTCTCGCTAAAAGCTTTAAAAATTTAAATACAAACACAATAATTTTAAGGAATTATAAAATGGCACGCGAAAAATTTGAACGTACAAAACCACATGTTAATATTGGTACTATTGGACACGTAGATCATGGAAAAACTACCTTAACAGCAGCGATCACTGCTACTTTATCTTTATCAGGAAACTCTGCTGCTAAAAGCTATGCTGATATTGACGCAGCTCCTGAAGAACGTGCCCGTGGTATTACAATCAATACAGCACACGTTGAATATGAAACAGAAAGTCGTCATTATGCGCACGTAGATTGTCCGGGTCACGCTGATTATGTAAAAAATATGATCACTGGTGCTGCACAAATGGATGGAGCTATCTTAGTTGTATCAGCTGCTGATGGACCTATGCCTCAAACTCGGGAGCATATTCTATTATCAAAACAAGTAGGTGTACCAGATATAGTTGTATTTCTTAATAAAGAAGATCAAGTAGATGATGCGGAATTATTAGAATTAGTAGAATTAGAAGTTCGAGAATTGTTATCAGCTTATGATTTCCCTGGCGATGATATTCCAATTTGCCCGGGATCAGCTTTACAAGCTCTTGAAGCTATTTCTGCTAATCCAGAAACTAAACGTGGAGATAATCCATGGGTTGATAAGATATTCGCACTAATGGATGCTGTTGATGAATATATCCCGACTCCAGAACGTGATGTAGAAAAAACGTTCTTAATGGCTATAGAAGATGTGTTTTCAATTACAGGCCGTGGAACAGTTGCTACTGGTCGTATCGAACGAGGTGTTATTAAAGTTGGAGAAAACGTTGAAATTGTTGGCTTATCAGCTGACACAACAACAACAACTATCACTGGTATTGAAATGTTCCAAAAAACGTTAGATGAAGGTTTTGCGGGTGATAATGTTGGTATTTTATTACGTGGTGTTACTCGAGAAGAAATCGAACGTGGTATGGTTTTAGCTGAACCTGGTACAATTACTCCGCATACAAATTTCGAAGCAGAAGTTTATGTTTTAACAAAAGAAGAAGGTGGTCGACATACACCGTTCTTTACAGGATATCGACCTCAATTTTACTTAAGAACAACTGATGTTACTGGAGCAATCACACAGTTCACATCTGACGACGGTGATATCGTAGAGATGGTTATGCCTGGTGACAGAATTAAAATGACTGCTGAATTAATTTATCCAGTAGCTATTGAAGAAGGTATGAGATTTGCAGTTCGTGAAGGCGGTCGTACTATTGGTGCAGGTGTAGTTTCAAAAATTATTAAATAAAATAATAATAATAACTTATGGTCACAAAAACGAAAGAAAAAATCCGTGTCAAGTTGGAATCTTTCAATCATGAACTTTTGACTTCATCATGCCAGAAGATCGTTAATCTTATGCAAAGTATTGATTTCAATAATTTAGGAATTGTTTCGTTACCAACGGATAAGCGAATATACTGTGTTCTAAGATCTCCGCATGTTGATAAAGATTCAAGAGAACATTTTGAAATCAGAATTCATAAAAGAATTTTAGAAATTCATTATGATTCAACAATAAATATTTTTGATTTACTAACACAATCCGACTTACCACCTGGTGTATTATACAAAATTTGTATTTCCTAGTATGAAATTTAACCAGAACTAGATATTTATTAGTTAGATATCTAGTTCTAGAGAATGAGGTACTATTAAAAACTAAATATGAGTACAAACTTATCTTAAGTCTTTTAATTAAACATGGTTCAAGTCGATTAATAAAAATAATTTGTTTATTCGCACGAATAAAATTTAAGATCGATTTAATTAAGTATATGAAACTAATAACACTCATTTTAATGTTGTTTGAAAAAATAAAAATTCTTAAGCATACTACAAAATAATTATAGACCAATTCTTAAGGTTCAAAAATTAATACACCTATTTTAATTCGTCTTAAGTCACTCTTACTTAAAATTACCTAACAAATTTGATATTTTAGAAATTATAAAAGTATTTCTAAATCACCTATGAATATAAAAATGGCCGATAAAATTTTTATAAAATAAACCAATGTTAAGTGGTAAAACTTTACTAAATTATATACGAGTCATAGATAAACAAAATTTTATTAAAAAAAAATGAAAAATTTTAAACCTATTTAAATATAATGGGGACGGAGGGACTTGAACCCTCACGCACTATCACTAGGCAACGGATTTTAAGTCCGTCGTGTCTACCAATTCCACCACGTCCCCTATCGAACTATTTATCTCTTACTATAAATATACTAAAGTAATCTAATATAGTCAACATTTTATTAAAAAATTTCTAGGCGGCACCCAGATTCGAACTGGGGATCGAGGATTTGCAATCCACTGCCTTACCACTTGGCCATACCGCCACTCATAAGTCCTATCACTTATATGATAGTAGACTCAAAATTTAAAAACAATGATTACTACATTTGTTTTTAGTTTCGGTAACGTTTTTCTGAGAAAATTTTAAAATTTGTGAATAGAATTTTTATAATATTAAAACAAGTTGAAATCAGAGATGTTTGAGAAATTTACCGAGGGTGCGATTAAAGTAATAATGTTATCACAAGAAGAAGCTAGAAGAATGGGTCATAACTTTGTCGGAACGGAGCAACTTTTTTTAGGTATTGTTGGTCAAAGGCAAGGAGTTGGTGCAAAAGCTTTAAGATCATTAGGTGTAACATTAAAAAAGGCACGAAAAGAAGTTGAAACTTATATAGGACGTGGAACAGGGTTTGTTGCATCAGAAATTCCGTTTACTCCTAGAGCAAAACGAGTCTTAGAAATGGCTGTTCAAGAAGGAAAAGATATTGGCCAAAATTATGTTGGAACGGAGCATATTCTTTTAGCATTAATTGGTGAAGAAGATGGTGTTGCAATTAGAACTATTGAAAAATTAGGTGTCGATATTACACAGTTGCGAAGCAAAACTTTAGCTCTTATAAAAGAAAACCAAGAAGAACATTTACGACCATTATCAGATTCGGAAAAGAAAATCTTAGATCGAGATGGTGAGACTAGTTCAACGCCAACGTTAGACGAATATGCAGATAATATTACAAAAGAAGCTGTTGAAGGTCGTTTGGATCCAATTATCGGACGAGATAAGGAAATATTTGAAGTAATCAAAGTCCTAGCAAGACGTAGTAAAAACAACCCAGTTCTTATTGGTGAACCTGGTGTTGGAAAAACAGCTGTAGCAGAAGGTCTTGCACAGCTTATCTTGACACAAGATGTTCCGAATTTCTTAGAAGGCAACGTATTAATGTCTCTAGATCTTGGTTCGATATTAGCGGGTACAAAATACCGAGGCGAATTTGAAGAAAGAATAAAACGAATTGTGGAAGAAGTTCAATTGGATTCAACAATTATTCTAGTAATAGATGAAATTCATACTTTAGTTGGTGCTGGTGCTGCAGAAGGTGCTGTTGATGCAGCCAATATTTTAAAACCTGCTTTAGCACGAGGAGGTTTTAGATGTATCGGAGCTACAACTGTTGAAGAATATCGTAAATATATTGAGAGAGATGCTGCCCTAGAACGTCGTTTTCAACCAGTTCATGTAAAGGAACCAAGTATTGGTGTTACAATTGATATTTTACGTGGATTAAGGTCAAAATTTGAGCGCCATCACACCCTAACGTACCATGATACTGCAATTGAACAGGCAGCAATACTTGCTGATAAATATATAGCCGATCGATATTTACCAGATAAAGCAATTGATGTTTTAGATGAAGCAGGATCGCGTGTTCGACTAGAAAACAAACGTTTACCTGAAGGGATTTTATTATTATTAAATGAATTGCAAGAGACATTAACAGAAAAAGATATTGCAGTTCGAGAACAAGATTTTGAAACAGCTTCGCAGCTTTTAGACTATGAAATGGAAGTAAGAATTCAAATTCAAGTAATGAAACAAGCTCTTCAAATTAATGAAAAAGCAGGTTTAAAACGAACACATGTTGATATGGTTATGGAGGAAGATATTTCAGAAGTAATTGCTGGTTGGACAGGTATCCCAATTACTAAATTATCTGAAACAGAGTCTAAAAAATTACTGAATATGGAGGATACTATACATGAACGGATTATCGGTCAACATCAAGCTATAGAAGCTGTTTCAAAAGCTATTAGACGTGCTCGAGTTGGTTTAAGAAATCCCAATAGGCCAATAGCTAGTTTTATTTTCGCTGGTCCTACTGGTGTTGGAAAAACAGAATTGACTAAAGCTCTAGCTTCATATATGTTTGGAAGTGAAGAAACGATGATAAGGCTAGACATGTCTGAATATATGGAAAAACATACTGTTGCTAAATTAATTGGTTCTCCACCAGGCTATGTCGGGTATAGTGAAGGGGGTCAATTAACAGAAGCTGTTCGTAGTAAACCATATACAGTTGTTTTATTTGATGAGGTTGAAAAAGCACATCCAGATGTTTTTAATTTATTGTTACAAATATTGGATGATGGTAGGTTAACTGATTCAAAAGGTCGAACAATCGATTTTAAAAATACTCTAATAATAATGACATCAAATGTTGGGGCAAAAATAATTGAAAAAGAAAGTGGTATTCAGTCTAGAAAATCAACTAAGAGTAGTTTAGATATTAATTCAGATTTCTTATCTTATTCTTCAGATCCAGTCATGGATCCAAATGTTTATAAACGAATATCGTTTTTAGTGAACGAAGAACTAAAAAAATATTTTAGACCTGAATTTTTAAACCGTTTAGATGAGATTATCGTTTTTAGTCATTTGACAAAAAATGACGTTAAACAAATCTCTGAAATTATGATTAAAGAACTACAGGATAGAATGAAAGAAAAAGAAATTGAATTAGATGTTCGAAATATTGTTAAAGAAATATTAGTTGAACAAGGGTTTGACCCAATATATGGTGCTCGTCCGTTAAGACGTGCAGTAATGAGGTTGCTAGAAGATAATTTAGCTCAAGAGTTTTTATCAAAAGCATTATACCCAAAAACAAAAATTATAATTGACGCTGATTTAGAAGATAATATCATAGTAAATGTTGATTATAGTCGCGTAGACCCTAAACTTCGTAAAGACGAAGAGAAAATTGAAGTAACAACAAAATAATTAATATAAATGACTTTAAAAAAATTTAAAGTCATTTATATTAAAACTTAGAATTTGATATTTTACTTATTTGATCGAAAGGAGAAGTTGGAATGGCATACTGTTTTTTTCTCATTAATCCTGACAAATACCCTAAACGACCAGATTCAACTGCTAGTTTCATAGCATATGCCATTTTTTCGGGAGCCGTAGATTGTGCTACCGCTGTATTTAATAATACAGCATCTGCACCTAACTCCATCGCAAGAGCTGCATCACTTGGTGTTCTAATACCTGCGTCAATAATTACAGGAATACTGGCATTTTCAATTATGATTTCGATATTAGTTAAATTTTTTAAACCTTGTCCAGATCCAATTGGTGAAGCTAATGGCATTACCGTTGCGCAGCCCAGATCCTCTAAATGTAAGGCTAATATAGGATCAGCATTAATATAAGGTAAAACAGTAAATCCTTTTTTTACAAGAAATTCTGCTGCTTTAAGAGTTCCGATTGGATCCGGTAATAAATATTTTGGATCAGAAATCACTTCTAGTTTAACGAAAAAATTATCTTCTTGACCTAACTGGCAAGCTAACTCATGTCCTAAAAAAGCCATTCGAATAGCTTCCTCTGCTGTTTGTGATCCTGCAGTATTTGGTAACAACCATAAGTTCTTCCAGTCTAAACGAGTTAAAAAATTTATATTGTCAAAATTTAAATTGGTAGGTAATCGTCTAACTGCCACAGTAACCATTTCACAGTCACTAGATAATATACTATCTACTGTAGCATCAATTGTTTTGTATTTTCCAGTTCCTAATATTAATCGAGAGTTAAATTCTCTATTTCCAATTAATAATTTATCTAAATTGTCTTTCATTTTTTTAGTCTTAGTAAATACTCCCCAGGTAGGATTTGAACCTACGACCAATCGGTTAACAGCCGATTGCTCTACCACTGAGCTACTGAGGATGTATTAACTTATATAAGGATATCATATATTCATTAAAATTTCAACTAATATCGCTTTTGAAATTCTTAATTTTTAAATTAACGAATCTTTATTAAGAATAAAGAATCTCAACACATTCGTATCTAGATTTAAATCTTTTGAAAAAGTTCTTAATAAATAAGGCATACTAGAAAAATTAATTTGAATAAAATTACCTTTTTTCTGGGTATTAATTTGATAGGCTAAATTTCTTTTACCTCTTGAAATTACTGAAATTTCTGATGCACTTAAATTTTGTAATGCTTTTGCGTAATTAAATGCCCAAACCTTTAATTCATTATCGTTAAATTCTTCTCGTAAAAGAATCATCATTTCGTATTTCTTTGTTCCTGACATAGTAAAATAATTTCCTAAAAATTATAAATAAAGTAATGTTAAAAATTTATTGAATTATTATGCATTTTAACTTCTAATTTTCGATATGTATATATAAATATATATTTATTTATGTATATAACTAAAGTATTTTTTAATATTTAGTTTTTCATTTCTTTGAATCATAGCTTTAATGTAAAAAAAATATTGGGTTTTAGTCCAAATATATAGATTTGTAGACAGAAAATAAAAATTTTATTGTTTTTTTAATCGATACTATTTCATGCTAAAACTAATTAAAAAAATTATGGTTTTGGATTTTTTGATGTATTTACTTAAACTCAATTAAAATCAAAACTTGAATATATATTGATGCATTAAACTAATAAATTTGATTTTATATTTATCAAAAAGAAATTAAGTTCGTTAAATATATTAATTTCTAGTAGAATAGTATAGTGTAAAATATTCTTTATTGGAGATAAGTAATGGACTGGAATAATATTCAAAATTTTTTATCTAATATAGTCTTTGGCATCCTATTACTTACAATGATTGTTTATTGGGTTAATCTATCATTTTTGAATTCGACAAATACTCTATCGAAAATTGGTAATTATTGTTCAGTTATAGCTAATATTTTATTATTTTTTATTCTTTGCTCAAGATGGATTGTAGCAGGATATTTTCCGTTAAGTAATTTGTATGAATCGTTACTTTTTTTAACATGCATGCTATTAACAATATATCTATATATTGAATCTAGGACTAAAAGTAAATTAATTGGGGCAATCTTGATTCCTGTTGCTTTACTCGTTAATGGGTTTGCAAATCTAACTTTATCGACTGAGATGCAAAAATCAAGTCCTTTAGTACCTGCTTTGCAATCAAATTGGTTAATGATGCACGTTAGCATGATGATGCTAAGTTATGCTACTTTAATTATCGGGTCATTATTGTGTATTCTTTTTTTAGTAATTTCAAATTACCAAGAGGTAAACTTTCAGTTGATGGAGAATTCGTCTTTACCACTATCTAATATATTATTAGATTATTATGAAGCTAAACTTTTTTCCTCATCAAATGAAGTTTCTGAGCTTGGTAAATTAAAACTTCTATATAGTCTAGATAACTGGAGTTATAGAATTATCGGGTTAGGATTTCCGTTCTTAACTATCGGAATTATAGCAGGTGGTGTTTGGGCTAATGAAGCTTGGGGTTCATACTGGAGTTGGGATCCAAAAGAAACATGGGCATTGATTACTTGGCTTGTCTTTGCAACATATTTACATTCTCGACTTACAAAAGGTTGGGAAGGTAAAAAAACCGCTATTTTAGGTTCTCTAGGATTCTTTGTCATCTGGATTTGTTATTTAGGAGTTAATTTCTTAGGAAAAGGATTACATAGTTATGGATGGTTATCATAAAAAATACTAGCGCAATAGAAGCGCTGGTATTTTTTATAATAGAAGTGCATGAAATCTTAATTAATAGGCTAAACCTAAACTTCTTGTTGTTTCTGCACCTAAATAAACCCGTACACTTAAAAAGTCTGTCGGACATGCTGTTTCACAGCGTTTGCAACCAACACAATCTTCCACACGTGGAGAAGAAGCAATTTGACCAGATTTACAACCATCCCAAGGAACCATTTCTAAAACATCTGTCGGACATGCTCGTACACATTGTGTACAACCAATACAAGTATCGTAAATTTTAACTGTATGAGACATAAATTTTGTTTAACTTTATTAGATAGTTATCTTAAATTATAATATAAATTAGCAGTTTTTTTGAATTTTT